>Ga0326511_10000038_pt1 | contig 99915 bp, 74 predicted proteins | sample 0_2496_0518_D_FD_203701 | JGI IMG/M metagenome (GOLD analysis project Ga0326511, IMG submission 203701) | Bovine rumen microbial communities from UC Davis, California, United States - 0_2496_0518 | ecosystem: Host-associated > Mammals > Digestive system > Stomach > Rumen | place: USA...
TCGTCCCAGTTTGCTCTCTCCCACACATACTGCTGCGCGCCGTTCAGCACGAAACCGACATTCTCGTCCGCCATCTGTACAGCTTCCGCCGGAAACTGCGTTACATCGATCAGTTCGCAGTAATTGTATACCAGATACCTGCCTTCCAGCGTATCCTCCTGCGGCCAGTCCAGGATCGTCTGTGTACCTCCAACGGCATCACTTCGTCCCGCTGCCTTCCGGGTCAGCTGGTAATTATCGGTATCCGCCGTGAAAAACAGATTGATCTGTGTCTCCGCGCGATCCGTGAGGATCGGCGTGAGGCTGACCGTATTTTCCGCCTTGGAGTTGACGGTGATATGGTCATTTCCGGTTGCCGTAAACACACCGTTATCCAGCGTGGCCAGCTGCAATATCAAACTGTCCGTATCCTGTTCCGATCCGATGATATAGGAGCCGTCGCGCTCATACTCCTTGTTGATCGTTCCGTCAAAACTCTGCAGCAGCACTTTGTACAGGCCGACTGTTGAGCTTCCCGTGATATTCGCCACGATATTCTCGTTCCGCGCCAGCCCGTAGGCAAAGTCTTCATTGAGGAATCCGAGTCCTTCGATCACTTCGCCATCCGGGGCGGTGATCTCCGTCGTCTCCCCTGTGGCAAGATCCATCAGTGTTGCCTTCGAAGAGCGATCCGGCGCTTCCGACCGGTCCATCCAGGCGACCAGTTCTCCGCTCTTTGACGCGAAGAAACCTTCCCTTACGAGGCCGCTCTGCACGATCTCATAACCGCCGCCTGCGAGATCCACGCGAATCAGCTCCGTCCCGAGGAACAGATACAGGCTGCTGCCGTTGACGTAAGAAAGTTTACCGGCACTGTCCTTCAGCACGGCACTGCTCATATTGACCGGGAGAAAAATTTTTTCCTCCGTCAGATTGCTTCCCGCCGTGTAGGTATAGACGGCGATTCCGGTGCTTCCTTCATGAATTCCCGATGCCATGTAGCCGAAGACCGTAAAGGTAATGTCACCGCTTTCGGATACGCTGTCGATCGAGATCCTGTACTTTTCATTGTTGGTTCGGGGATCCAGATCCGGCATACCGTCCGTGTCTGCCTGACGGAAGGTGAAGATCTTCGTCAGGATGTTGGAACTGCGGTTATACTCCCACAGGTCACCGCTCACTGTAAAGGCCGCGATATCCGCCGCCGCGTTGGTGAGGACCGGCACATCTTTTCCCTGAATACCGAGGCAGATGCCCTCATCCCTCTCAACGGTGATCGCCATATCGAAGATCTGCTCCGCGGAACGGTCAAAATTCAGCAGGATGATCTGCCCGTCTGTTCCCGTACGAACGCGGTAAGTATCCGTTACCATGTAATACTCTGTCTCGTCACTGCCGTTGACAGAGCTGATCACATACTGCTCCTTCAGCCCCACCGACGCGCTGCTGAACTGCACAAACGACACCGGATACTCTTTGACGAGAGTCGGCTGCAGCTGCGACCAGGAGATCTGGTCGGTACTGGAGTAAATATTTACCTCATTAAACGAGGTATTGACCATTCCCTGATCCGGAAGAACCCAGTTCATCAACTCCTCATCGGGATCCTTCTGCATACACAGATCGCGGAAAGACTTCACCCAGTCGACATACGATCCGAGGTCCGTTCCGTTGTAGGAAACGAGCCTTGTATAGTAGTAGATGGGATCGCCGTCCTCCGGATCGATCGTGATGCGAAGCGTGTACTCCCGTCCCTTCTGCAGCGTTGTCTGCAGCAAAAACGGTGCCTCGATCACGCCGTCCTCCTCCGTGTAATCGGAGATCACGCCGTTTTCGACGATCTCCATCGAAGCCGGGAAGCTCACCTGATAGGTCATATCCTCGATCTTCATTCCATTCGTCTCAACGCGAAGGGTGAGTGCATTGTCGTCCTGAACAGGTGTGATATGTTCTCTCTCCATCTGTTCGCTGATCACCTGCGTACCGCCGAGCATCTCGTTGACCACGCGCCCGCCGACTTCCATGGAGGCAACCGGGAACGTCGGACCTGTCACCGGCACGACCTTCACTGTTTCTGTCTTATTCAATTGTAGGGAAAAAACGATGACACTCGCGAAGAAGATCGCTGCCAGTATCAACGCTCTGCTGATAATTTTTTTCATAACCTAATAATTATACCCACGCAATCGAAACATCGGCAACATAATTTTACATAAATACGGAAAAAAGCTCCCCTTTCGGTCTGATCTCCAGAACCACTTCCCTATTTTTGTCCGAAGGGGTCATAGAAAGAAAGCTTCACCGCGCACAGCGCCGGGGTATCGGCTGCATAGCGGCTGCCATCCGTTCCCTGCTCTGTTCCGATACGGGCCGGGGCTGCCGCGCCGCCGTACTTCCGGTCTCCCGCGATCGGCATTCCCGCGTGCGCAAGCTGCACGCGGATCTGATGATGACGCCCTGTCTGCAGGCGAACACGAAGCAGCGCCAGATCATCCCTTCGCGCCTCACAGGTATAGGAAAGGACCGCTTTCTTTGCGCCCTTTGTCTTCTCCGGGACGACCTTTGAGGTATTTGTCCTGCCGTCCTTCAGAAGATAGTCGACGAGCTCGGTATACTCCTTTTCCGATCCGCCATTCAACCCCTCTCTGCCCGGCAAACCCGTGCTATTGTCACAAGTGCGCGCTTCCATGCTGCTCATATCTCCGGCACGCATATTTTCGGTGCGCACGACCGCCAGATACTCTTTCTTCATCCGGTGCGTCTGCATCTGGTTTGAGAGTTCAGCCGCCGCCTGCTTATTCTTCGCAAAGAGGACGATTCCCTCGACCGGCTGATCCAGACGGTTGATCACCGCCAGATATGGGATCCCGGATCCGTCATTTCCGCCCGATCCGCTCTGCCTTCTTGCCAGCAGATTCAGCAGTTCATGCTCCAGGTCGATGCGGCCGAACGAGCGGCTTTCCACGGCGATTCCCGCCTGTTTGTATACAGCTATATAATCGGGTGTTTCCCTGATAATTTCCATCTTCCATCCTCCGGGCCTTCGTAGCCGAAGATGCTTCCGTAAATGCATCCGGTTCCAGAAAAATAATACGCTATTGCCGGGTAGTCCGTCAAAGCAATATTCCCACAAAATCCAAAATGCTCCCTGCATATGCAGAGAGCATTTCGGATTATTATGCGTTTTTCCTGCGAAGCATGCAGATCGCGAAGATGAGCGCGATCGCCGCTGCCGCAAACAGTACCAGATACAATGCCAGATTGTTTGTGTCTCCGGTGCTTACCGGGATAATCTCCAACTCCCTGTACTGATTGGTGAAGACAGCCTTATCGTACTCCGCGCCGTCCCGGATAAAGGTCCGGACGCACTGCAGCTTGTTGTCAACGGATGTTACTTCGTACTTGACTGTGTAGACACCGGTATCGTACTTGTAGCCTTCCGCCTTTCCATCCACTTCGCGGATCTGATAGACATAGGTACCCGGCTGCTTGAACGTCAGGATTCCGAATTCAACCGAACCGGCGCCCTCAACCGATGCCTGTACCGTCTGCTCCTTTGCGTCATTCGGCATCGGCATTTCGCTCATGCCTTCCGGAAGCGTGCTGCTTGCCGGATCTGCGGACATTGTGAATGTGAATTTTTCCTTCTTCGAAGGTTTGTCCCCGGTGATCACCTTCTCCACAGGCGGATCGCTCTGCGTGATATCAGCATAATCAAACCGGTTCGTAAAGAGGATCGGTTCTTCTTCGCCGATTACCTCTCCGTCCTTCTCGACAGTTCTTTCCACCGACAGTGTCGCGTCCGTATCGGTAACGACATCTGTGATCGTGTAAACCGCCGGATCATAGGTATATGCCTCGTCCGTACCCGTTTTTTCCGTGATCCGGTACGAGTAGGTGCCGGCCTTGCGGTAACGGATCGTGCCGAAATCGGCATCCCCCGCGCCCTTCAGCTGCAGGACCATTTCCTTTTCCGCCTCGCCGGTCTCTTCGGATGTTCCGGTCTCTTCGGATGTTCCGGTCTCCCCGGAATCCGAACTTTCGATCGCCTCCGAGCCGCCTTCCGGCATTGGATTTTCCTCATCCAGCGGGGTCAGAACGAATTCGAACAGGTCTTTACCTTCCGGCTTGTCTCCTTCGATCTTTTTGGTGATCGGAACGGTCACCGTTACAGAATCTGCCTCATACGTGTTTTCAAAAAGAACCGCATCGACAGCTTTTTCGTCCTTTGTATAGGTGACCTGCGTCTGCAGCGCGTTGTTCTCGTCCGGTGTCACAACGACCGTCGCAACAATACGGCCGGTGTCATACGCGTAACCCTTCTGAGAGCCCTGCTCCTCCGTGATAATGAAGCGGTAAGTCCCCGCTCGGTTGAAGGTGATCTCATCAAATGCGAATGTTCCGTCTGCGCTGATATCCGCGGGCTCCGCTGAAAATCCGGAATAGCCGCTTGTCCGGTTGTCCTCATCCTCTTCGATCAGTGCCCGGAACTGACCGTCCGCAAATTCCTTTTCCACACTAAGCTCGGTCAGAGTCTTCGTTCCCGTCAGCCCAAGTACAGCCTCCGCAGGCTTCTGATATACGTTTGCAAACGTGATCTCTTCTGCGTCTTCGCCGCCTTTTGCGTAGGTCACCGACTCCACGCTGCGCTCTCCGGTTGTCGGGTCGTTCACCGTGACAACGGTAACGGTCACCGCATTTGCATCAGCGGTATAAAAACTATTTTCCGGAGCGTTCTCGGTGATCTCGAAGGTATAGGTTCCGGTAGCATCCAGTACGATCGTACCAAACGTGATACCGGCGCCCGCTGCTTCTCCGGCTTCATTGGATACCGTGGTCTCTGCCGGAAGCGTAATTCCGTCGGCAGCCGCGTCCGGAACTTCCGAAGAAGTTTTTCCGTTTGCGGATGTTCCGCCCGTATAGCTTGTCGTAAAGGTGAACTGACCGGCTGTGATGTCCTCATTCAGATCGACACCGTCGTCCCGCGTCAGTGTTTTGTTTCCTGTAAGTGTCACTTCCACCGGTTTTGCATTGTTCAGACCTGCATTGATACTCGACAGGTCTGTTTTCAGAACACCCATAGAAGCTTCGTTTGTTGACGGATCGAACTTGTTCTGCGTTTTTCCTGCTGAAAATCCGGTGACGTAATGTGTGTCACCGTCCTTCGTCGTCAGTTTCAGCTTCAGGTCACCGCTTCGATTGATCTTCAGGGAGAAATTACCTTCCGCATCCGTTACGGCTGTGGATTTCTCCGGCGTGAGTTTTTCTCCGTCGATATAGGCTTCGATTGTTGCGCCTTCATAACGGAGAGTCTCCGCGTCGTCCATATTGCCGTTCTCGTTAGCATCGATCCAGGCTGTTCCACTGATCGTATAGTCTCTGAAATCATACTCGCTGAAGGAGTTCAGCAGTTTGTAATCGATATTCTGCGGAGACTTGTAATTACCCTTTGCCGTGAAGTACAGCTTGTCACCGCCGTCCGTCGCGGAATCGGCTTCCAGTGGTACGGTGAACGCCGCGGCGCTGTGTGCCGGGATCGTCTGCATAAACGCGCGGATGTGCGTGACAGCCGCAAAGTCCTGGATCTCCTCTGCCGGAACATAGGTCTGTCCGCCATCCACGGAGTACGTAAACTGCCACTTATCTTCGGAGTTTTCCTCCGAGATCATCCTTGCCGGTCCTCGAAGCACGGAACCCGTCGTGGATGTGTATTCCTTTCCGGCGTCATCGGTGACAACATCACCCTTCTTCGGAATCTTAACGATCAGATCCGCTTCTTCAACGGGCGTCGTTGTCGCACCGGCAGTAACCACGCTCTCCATGACTTTCTGCTCATGCGGATAAATAATCTGGGTCTCCGGGTTGACGATATTACTGTCCGGATCGCCGTCGGCGCTCTCATTGATACCGGACAACGTATCGATACCGAGGTTGACACGAAGTTCCGGATGCGCGCTGAAGCCATTCGTCTTGACTGCGTAGTAATAGTGACCGGCAACCGGATCGTTGTAAAGCTTCAACGGATCATTGACCCTGCCCTGGATCACCGTGTGCTGATCCGGATTGCTGATGTTGTTATATTTCTGATTCGCGGAGAAATCGAGGTAGTTATCATCCCCGATGACCTTCCTCTCGGAAGATACCTGTGCGGTAGGCTTCGTATAAATATCGAATTTGACTACCATTGTCTCCATCTTCTGATAATGGGTGGAGTACCACGCGTTGCCGTAACTGCTTCCTGTCTCCTGCGCAACCGGCTTTACGGTATCTTCCGGCGAGTTATCTCTGATCACCAGATAACGCTTGCCGTTGATCGTCTCGATATGCGCATCCGGGTCTTCATAACCGTCGATCGACGCGTTGCCGCGGAAGGAGACATCCTTATCTGCCAGTTCCAGATACAGGACATCGCCGGACGGATGCCACTCGCCCCAGGAAAGGTTGTTGACATTCAGTACCAGATTTCCCGTCAGTGTCGTCGTTGTGCCCTGAACGATTTTTCCTTCCCAGGTCGTTGGCGCGCTCTGCGGCTGGAAGATCTCAGCGCCCTTCCAGTCAACTGCGTAAACGGTCTTCTGTGTTGCGTTGCCGAGAGCCTGCTGCGCTGTGGTATGTGCCATATGATTGGCTCTGTCACAGGTACAGTTATCCCATTTATAAGTAAACCTCGTATTGTATCCGCCATCATAGCAAAGCTTGATGCCGTATGTGCCGTCATGATAGCTTTCTCTAGCGATACATTCCAGCGTCGCCAGTGTCCGGCCCGGATACTCCAGCGCGTCGGTATAATCCCAGTTTCCCTCATAGGAAAGGACCAGATAGGTGTTGGACGTTCCGGAATTATAAACATGGGTTCGAAGATCGCCTCCCTGGTCGACAAAATACTCATCATCCGTCAGGAGGTCGATCGTAATATTCCCGTTTTCATCAACATTCGCGGAGTTGGCAAAATCTTCCTTCGACGGGAACGTCACGGTTTTCCGTACCGCTGCCGCTCCGTCCTTCGCACCCTGCGCGGTCTGCGTTGTGTAGGTCGCCGTCCAGTCTGCCATCGCCGGCGTAACGGTGATCTTTCCCGTGTAGGATTCTCTCTGTTCTCTGCCGCCATAGCTTCCATAGAAGGCAAAAACCGGATTCGTCAGTACCTTCTGATACCCTTCCAGATCCGTTGTCTCCAGCCTGATATCCAGACCGTTCGCGATCACATTATTGGAATACGGATACCAGCCGGCGTTTTTCCCGTTCCCGCGCAGAAGTTTTCCGGCTTCGGCGTTCGCCGCGATCGTAAATTCCGGATCCTTCGCTTCTTTGATCTGCAGGTTGTAGAAATCCGCGCTGACGATCTCATCGCCCGTGTAAGTCCTGTACAGGTTGACATTGATCGGATACCAGCGGTTTACACCCTCCGCACCGTCCTTATGGGTAAGCGGTGCCGTTCCGACCGGTGTCTTGCCGTCTTCTTCCAGCGTTGTAACATTCCACTTCGTGCAGATGACCGCAGCATGCTCCGGAACACCATCCTTGTCCTTCGGAAGCGTATTATTGGAGTAAATGCTGCAGGGCGCGTCTTTGTAATACTGCGTGATTTTTGTGACACGAACATCGGCTGCCTCATCGCCGATCTCTGCCGGAAGGCCGAGATCCTCATTGGTCAGCGTAAATTTCCCGTCGATTACTCCCTTGCTGTTCGGCTGCTTGGCAGCTTCCCATCGATCCGCAAACTGACCGCCCGGTCCGACTTTGATCGTCTGTCCGTTGCTCAGTGTGAATTCCACATAATCCAGTTCGTATCCGCCCGGTGTGAATTCATCTTCCAGGGTAGAGGAAAGAGGCTTGTACTGCGGCCGGATGTCAAAGTTGACAGAGCGCATCTCATAAGGATACGTCGACTCCATTCTCATACCCGTTGCGTTGCGGCGGGCATAGACAAGCGTGCCTTCGTAGTTCATGTTCGCGTAGGACAGGGCATACTGGGAAAGCCACTGCCCGTCGGAAGAGGTGCCGCCCGCATCTCCGGTCCAGGCGATCTGCAGGATATCATCTCCGTGCGCGGCATTTTCATGCTCATTCCGGCTCGTATTGCTGCCGCCAAGCGCCACACCCGGATCCAGCACGCGGTACGGTGCCGATTTTCTGGAGCCGTAATTGATCTTGCTGTCATAACCGCTTTCCGCATTTTCACCAAACGTATTGTAGTGGATCTGCGTGGAAAGCATTTTTACATAATACGGCCTGTTCGTACTTTCGGAGGCTTTCCACAGTGCGATCGGCTCTTCCGCGTTCAGACCGTCCGACCAGGTATCACGGTCATACTTCTCGAAGTCAAAACCGAGGACCAGATTTACCAGATTGCTTGTGCTTGCCGTTGCGTTCCGGTAAACTTCCGAGCCTTCCTTCGGTGTACAGATGACCGTTTTGCCGTCCTCACTGATCTCAAAGGTGTAATCATCATATTTCGTCGCACCGGTCGGTTTGGATACACCGATGATCTTATAATGATCGTCAACGACCTTCAGTTCTACGTTTTTGACAGAGACCGCTCCGACGGAAAAGACATCATTCGACGGGATGACAGCGTAATTGTATACGCGGTTATTATTCTTCAGTGTCGTATTGCCGTTCAGAGAGTCATAGATGCCCTGCTGGATCGCGCCTGTATGCGTGCCGTAACCGCCGACATAGAGGTTGCCGATCAGACCCAGCCAGACCGCGGAGTGCCATTCTCCGAAATAATAGGTCGGATCCTTGGGCAGCGTCCACTGATAACCCTCGGTAATGACGGTAGGCTCTGTGCTCTTGACCGTCCCGTCGGAGGCGGTCCACTGCTGCTCGACGCTGAAGACCATCTCTTCAAAACCGTTCTGCTGCAGTTCTTTGATATACTCATCCGGCATGCTGTCTTCGTTCAGCCGGAAACTGAAGGAGAACTCCTTTCCCTCCGCTTCGGAGGTATCGAGGAACTGAACCTCCAGGATATTGTTGCTTCCGTATTTTGTATTCGGATCCGTGGATACCGTAACCTTGTAGGCACCGTTCGGATCATCCTTTACCTCATACCAGGAGAACCACTCCGGCAGCTTATAGATCAGCTTATGATTGGAAGAATTTTCTTCCAGAGTAAGTGCCGCTGTCAGCGCGCCGGATTTGCCGCGGAAGTCAGTCAGCTTGAGAGTCGATCCGGATTCCATCGCCTTACCGTTACTTCCGAGAAGTGAAGCGTCGAGGCTTGCTTCTTTCGCCGCAGGTTCCAGCAGAACCGGCACAAAGGGACTGAATGATGTCCCGGTGAATGTAATATTTCCGTTTTCAACGGAAGCCGCTGCCGCTTCCGGATTCGCGGATGCAAAATGATACAGCTTCACCGCCTGATTACTTTCGATTCCGGCAAAAACGCCGCTCATGGTGATCTGCACGCTCCTGCCGTCCGCAGGCTGCAAAACCGCTCCTGTTCCGCCTTCCGCAAACGTAATGTCTACGCCTCTCACTTCCTTCACCGTGGACGCAGTCTCTCCGTTGGCTTTTGCTTCCGCAGATGCTGCTTCACTCGCGGCATTCAGCATTTCTTCGGATACGCCGCTGAGGCTGAGTACAGTTCCGTCCGGGAAAGTGCCGGCATCAAAAGACGCCGTAACCGTAATCCCATCCATAGACGCTGTCAATGAAGTAAGTGCTGTATTTCCCTGTCCGTTTTGCCCTGCGTTGGACGGATCGGAAGTCGCAGGTGTATTCGCTGTGCCATCCGCTCCGGGCGCTTGCACTCCATTCGCCGCATTCGGATCGGTTGCGGCGTCCGCAGCAGTCGAGACAGATGTGCCGTCCGCTGCAGTCACGGCAGCCGGTGCATCCGCAAATACCGCATTTGTATTTATTCCGAGAGACCCTGACAATAAAGTGATCATACCGATACCGGCCACGATTCGCTTAAATATGCTATATCTTTTCATATGTTCCCCCTGCCATTGTATTTTAATAGATATAATCCATTATATTTTAATAGGCATAATATCATACAATAAGTATAGCACGCAATATCAATTGTTATCAGCCTGCCCCAGAGTTCAAATAAATGCACATCCCCGGCATCGTCGGATGCAAATAAAGGTAGGGGTCATGTCCGCGTTCTTTCCGGATCATAAACCCCTACCTACTGAAATGGTTCAATATTCAATTGTATTTATCTCTTTCTTTCTTCGATGTTATAGATAAATTCCTGATTCAATTTTTAGTTTTCTTGTTTTATATCACATCTTACGTATAAAACTTCTAAAACTATAAATCTATGTTCCCTGCCTTGCAGAATCTGTTTCCTGCTTAGAAAGTTTTGTGATCATGTATTCCGTTTCTTTGCACGGAACCTGACGTTCGTTTCTTTACACGATACGCCTTTGCGGTGCTTATTATTCCATACGAGCTGCCAGCTTCACATTACCTCTCATGTCTTATGTTCCGATCCCGACTCGAACATCTGCCCGGAGCATCGTTCCTTTTTTCTCTCTTATGAGTGGTCTTTCCAGCGGGGACTGCTATGCATTACCGCTCTCATATGGAGTATTCATTTCCGGTGGAGTTCCCATTGGTAAATGCCCTCCTTTCGCTTTCTGAAGTTCTTTCTTTACCTGATCTTCTTTTCAGGTACTTCTTAACTTCCTTTGTTTGACTATATATTACCTCTGCCTGCACATGATGTCAAGTCTTTTTTCAGTTTATTTTGGATTTAATATTTCTGAATTGCGTATATTTATGGTGTTATTATATTATTTTCTGTCTATTTGTCCTTGGCGAATCACTCTCATCCAGCTATCACGTCAACCTTTATACGCTGCTGGATCAAGTTGCATCCCCCGTCGCGGCACGTAAAAGGGGATGCGAATCCGTGCCGGATTCGCATCCCCTCCTTCTAATCCAAATTTATCTCAGAGCATTCAGTGATTTCTGTAATAGTTGATCAGACAGCCGTCCAGGATGATCTCTCTCTCGTCATCGGTAAGTTTTCCGAGCGTCAGGTCAAACTCTTTGCCATCTGCCACGCGATAGGCTTTGATCACATCGTTTTTCTCTTCGACCGCCTGACGTACGTTCGGAATGAAGAGGTAATCGCCGTTCGCGAACGGAAGGTCACCCGCCTCGATCAGGAACGGAAGCATGCCCCAGTTGATGAGGTTCGAGCGGTAACGCTTTGTCGCGTATTCATTGGCAATATTTGCCCAGCCGCCGAGAACCTTCTGGCAGGAAGCCGCCTGCTCTCTTGCGGAGCCGTCGCCCGGCTTCACCGCGAAGATCGTCGAACCGACACCGATATTTGCCTCGGTGACTTTCGGGAATTTTGCCCGGATAGCGGTAAGGACATCTGTCAGCTCCGGAAGTGCCTCTGCCGGTGCCTTGCCCTCTTCAATGGCCTTCTGTGCCTTCTGCACTTCCTTCGCGCGGCCTACATACGCCGGATCCTTACGGGAGAGTGTGAATTCCGCGAGGCCGAGCGGGTTGGAACGGTAGGAAGAAGTCTCGCCGGACGGAATGAGCTCGTCGGTGGTGGTAACCGGATCGTGGATCTCGGAGACTACCTTGAGGATCATGTTCTCAGGAAGCGCGGACATTGCCGGCCAGTCCTTGATGTTCGGGCCGAAGCGGACATCAACGGACGGATCCGCTACGCCGTGGCTGTCAAAAACTCTGTGCTCGTAGATCTTGCTGTCGAAGTGGTAGACCGGATGACGGTACTCACCCGCAAAATCGGTCGCCGGTGTCAGGTAGCCCTGGTTTGCGGCTGTTGCTGCGATCGAACGGGCATCCATCAGCGCGACAGATGCGATCTGGCCGTTCTGAACCTTGGAGCCCTCACGGTTCGGGAAGTTTCTCGTGGAGTGACGGATGGACAGGTCACCGTTTGCCGGTGTGTCGCCAGCGCCGAAGCACGGTCCGCAGAAGGCGGTCTTGACGATCGCTCCGGTCTCGATGAGCGTTGCGAGGGTGCCGTTTTTCGCCAGTTCCATATAGATCGGTGTACTTGCCGGGTATACACTGAGGGTGAAGTCATCGCTTCCGATATACTGTCCCTTCAGAATGTCGGCAGCGTCGCAGATATTTTCAAATCCGCCGCCCGCGCAGCCCGCGATGATTCCCTGATCGACCAGGAGACGGCCGTTGTGGATCTTCCTGGTAAGGTTGAAATCAACCTTGCCGTTCAGCGATACCTGCGCGCGTTTTTCAACATCGTGAAGGATATCTTCGAGGTTCGCGTTGCACTCCTCGATCGTGTATACATTGCTCGGATGGAACGGCATCGCGATCATCGGGCGGATCTTGTCCAGCTCAACACGGATGCAGCCGTCATAGTAAGCAACGGCGCCCGGATTCAGCTCTTTGTACTGGTCGGCGCGGCCGTGCTCATTGTAGTACTCTTTGATCGTGTCATCGGTGCGCCAGATCGAGGAGAGGCAGGTCGTCTCTGTCGTCATGACATCCACGCCGATTCGGAAATCCGCAGACAGGTTGGATACGCCCGGACCTACGAACTCCATCACTTTGTTTTTCACATAGCCCTTTTCAAAAACGGCGCCGATGATCGCGAGCGCTACGTCCTGCGGACCGACGCCCGGAACCGGCTTACCTGTCATGTATACGGCAACCACATCCGGCATCGGAATATCATAGGTCTTGTTCAGAAGCTGCTTTACCAGCTCCGGGCCGCCCTCGCCCATGGCCATCGTTCCCAGCGCGCCGTAACGGGTATGAGAATCCGAACCGAGGATCATTCGTCCGCCGCCGGAAAGCATTTCGCGCGCGTACTGGTGGATGACCGCCTGGTGCGGCGGCACATAGCTTCCGCCGTATCTCTTGGCACAGGACAGACCAAACATGTGGTCATCCTCGTTGATCGTTCCGCCGACCGCGCAAAGGGAATTGTGACAGTTTGTCAGCGTATACGGAATCGGGAATTTCTCCAGACCGGATGCTCTTGCCGTCTGAATAATTCCTACAAATGTAATATCATGGGAAACCAGCTGATCAAATTTGACCTGCAGATCCTTCATATTTCCGGAAGTATTATGCTCCTCCAGAATACGATATGCGATCGTGGACTTCTTTGCTTCGTCAGCTGTTACATTTACGCCCAGCTGTTTCAGCATGGGAGATGCTTCCGGTCCGTCATTAATCAATGTCTCGCCATTAACCAGATAAGCACCGCTTTTCAGTAACTCGATCATTTCTCCACCTCCGAATATTAACAAGTTTTTCTATTTTCAAATCCTTTTTGCAAATCCTTGCTGAATTTGCAAATCCAGGGAATATCATATATTATTTACTTGGTTTTCGCAAGACAGCGATAAAAACGTGGTGAGCATCATTATTTTCGGTGCCGCAGGCCGGCGACGATGCGGTTCGATCGGAGCATTTGGATTTTCGGTGCCGCAGGCCGGCAGCAAAGCGGTACACATTACAGGCGCCCGCATAAGGAGGACTTCCCATGAGAATTTGGGGAAAAATGATGAAAGATAATCATATGCTGAAGGATATGACTGTGACCGATTACAGCTCGGAGACCCGGACGCACAAGATATTCGGGGCGCTCGAACGCATCTGCCACGAATGGGACCTGAGCGTCCCGATCTGGCTCGATTCCAATGTCCGTGAATTTAAAAGAATGAAGAAAGTCCGCTTCTACCAGGACAGCTTCGTCGGCGAAGAGATCAGTTTCGACTATCTGGAACTGCTCGTACTCGAGGAGTAAGCCGGGAAGCTCTGGCGCGGGAGGGCAACAAATTCCCCTGAATCCTGCTTTTTTGTTGTCCCGCCGGGGCTTCCCGGCGCGGAACGACAACAAATTCCCCTGACTCTTGCTTTTTTGCTGTTCCGCCAGGACTTCCCGGCGCGGGAAGACAACAAATTCCCCTAAATCTTGCTATTTTGTTGTTCCGCCAGGACTTCCCGACGCGAATGGACAACAAATTTCCCAAAATCTTGCTTTTTTGTTGTTCCACCAGGGCTTCCCGGACAATTGCACTGCACAAGCCACACTTTTCGGCGAAACCGTGAATCCCGATGCCTTTAAACGATGAAAATTTCTGCGTTATACATCGAAAATCAACTTTACGATACTTATCGCTGATACAGCTCTGAAAGATTGGGTAAATCTGCATCGATAATACGAATCAAGAAGATTTCCGATTCATCCAATTCCTGAAAGCAACACTTTTCCCGAGATCATACATCGATCGCCGTCAAATTTCTTTCATTTCGATGCCCGGCATATCTTCCCGGCGCGGGAGGACAACAAATTCCTCTGAATCTTGCTTTTTCGATGCCCCGCCAAGGACTTCCCGGCGCGGAAAGGCAACAAATTCCCCTGAATCTTGCTTTTTTGTTGTCCCACCAGGGTTGCCCGGCGCGGGAGGGCAACAAATTCCCCTGAATCTTGCTTTTTTGTTGTCCCGCCGCCGAAAAAAGATTTAACCCCTTACTCCGTTGTGCACTCGAGCACGACGGCGCTTTCCGGTTCGAGATGCATCCGCAGGATTCCGGACGTTGCGATGAGCTCCCGTTTCTCAGTGGAGAAGCCGAATTCATCGGTGGAAAGGACCTGTGTCAGCGTCTTCTCCGGAACGAGACGGGAAAGTCCGGCCGGCCAGATCGGCGCCTCCAGCTCGTAGGCTGCCATGCGGTTATTAATGGCAATGATCACATGTTCATTCTGATTAAAGCGTGCATACACGAGCACATTATAATCACAAAACAGCAGGACAACGGAACCGGTCCGCAGAACCTCACGCTCTTTATGCAGAGCGATCGCCTCTTTGTAGAAATGGATCAAGTTCTGATCTTCCGTTCCCCAGGGATAAGTCCTGCGGTTGTCCGGATCGGTAAAGCCGCAGACGCCCGCTTCATCACCGTAATAAACGGTCGGCGCACCCGGCCATGTCATCTGCATGACAACGCCTTCTCGCAGAATTGCCGGATCAACATCCTCTTCCGCCGCCTGAGATCCGAGCGACTGTACACGTCCGACCTTATGATTTGTCCTCGTAAGGAAACGGGAATGATCGTGATTATCCAGCTCGTTCATCGAAGTCAGAAGGGACGGCATCGTGTAGGACGCCATATGATAACGCATCGCATCCCGGAAGCTGTCGGCATTGCCGAGCAGATCTTCGCGGTACGAGTCACTGTGTTTTTCCATACCGGTCAGGAACCAGGAAATCGGCTCCATGAAGGCATCGTAGTTCATAACGGTGTCCCACTGATCGCCGGCAAGCCAGGCATCCGCGTCTCCGTAATGTTCCGCCAGGATTATCGCCTCCGGATTTGCCGCCTTGACCGCCTTGCGGAACTTCCGCCAGAACTCATGATTAAATTCCGAAGAATGGCCCAGATCGGCAGCCACATCGAGTCGCCAGCCATCCGCATTAAACGGCGGCGATACCCACTTGGCGCCGATAGCAAGGACTTCGTTCATCAGCTCCTCGGAGCCCTCATAATTCAGCTTCGGCAGGGTCTCATGTCCCCACCAGCCGTCATACTGATCGTTGTACGGCCAGTGCCCTCCCTCGGCAAAGGTGAAATAGTTATGGTACGGACTGTCTTCCGCCACATAGGCACCTTTTTCATAGCCCTTTGCATTTTCATACAGGCGCTCTCGATCCATCCACTTATTGAAAGAACCGCAATGGTTAAAAACGCCGTCGAGGATCACGCGGATGCCTCTCCTGTGTGCCTCTTCGACCAGCTTGGCAAAAAGCGCGTCGCTCGCCTCCAGGTTTCTCTTGTCCGTTACACGGCTGATAAACTTACGCGCGTGAGAATTGTTATTGTCTCCCGGATTCAGGAGAAGTTCCTCTTCCGTCACGATTTTGCCGAAATGCGGATCGATATGATCGTAATCCTGGATGTCGTACTTGTGATTCGACGGCGATACGAACAGCGGATTAAAGTAGATGACCTCTATGCCGAGCTCCTGCAGATAATCCATCCGCTCCAGCACGCCCTTGAGATCACCGCCATAGAAATTGCGGACATCCATATTTTCCGGCACCTGATACCAGTTCGCCACCTTCTTTACCGGCGCATTAATATAGGTGTACTCCCCGTTGATCACATCATTCGTTGTGTCTCCGTTGCGGAACCGGTCGGTATAGATCTGATACATGACGGCTCCCTTTGCCCAGTTCGGAGTATGAAAGCCCGGAATAATGCGAAAAACGTAATTCTTCGGCTGTTCATGGCTTAAGCCGAGACAGCTGTAATAACATACCGTATTGCCCAGCTGGATCTCAAAGAAATAGGAAAAAGTCTCTTTTCTCATCCGGATCTTCGCACTGTAATAGTCAAAATCCTGTTTAGAGGAAGTATGCTCCATTCTCACACGGATCGACTTACTGCACAGAAAAACTGCGTCGGCGTTATTTTTGGCTGTGCGGAATCGGATCTCCACTTCTTCGCCCGGATCCGGCTCCATCGGCGACACGAACATCTCCGTTCCGTCATGATAAAGAGCTTTCTTCTTTAATAACGGGCGCATGCGCATCATGTAATCACGTTCTCTGCTCAGATTATTCATACGATAGTTCCTTTCTTTTTGACCAACCGATCATGTATTGCCCTATGACTATACAACAAAAGTTCCGTTTCTGTGAACCCTCAATATCAAGAAAACATCCGAAAAATAACAAAAGTAGTTCGAAGACTTCGGAAATGTAAAAAGGCGACCCTTTCGGGCCGCCTTTTTGGAGAAGGTATTTCTCTTATGGGGTGTAGCAAAAACTATATAATGTATTGGGGGATTTTACAGTAATTATAGTAGCATAGGTCTGACCAAAAGTGTGCACAAACCTTACAATGTTTCTTGCGTTTTTTTATAAGAATAGCACAAAGAAATCACTGTATTTTCCCCGATCTGCCCTCATCACTTCCCGGAACCGCCTGTTACCTCATCGTCGGCTACAACGGCTTCACTTGCGGCACCGCCTCTTGCGGCTTCTTCTTCGAAGATTGCCTCGAACTCGGTGCGATTCAGCTTTTCCTTCTCGATCAGGCGCTTCGCGCACTCATCGAGAACGAAGCGATGCTCGGTGATCAGACGCTTTGCTTCGCTGTGGCAATTCTCGATCAGTTCCTTGACTTCCTCATCGATCGTGGCAGCGACCTTCTCACTGTAGCTCTTGGTGTGACCCCAGTCGCGGCCGATGAAGACCTCATCCGAATCATCGCCGTAGGTGACAAGGCCGAGCTTCGTCGACATACCGTATTTCGTAATCATGGCTTTCGCGGTATTGGTTGCCATCTTGATATCCTGAGAAGCACCGGTCGTGATATCATCGAAGATCAGCTCCTCCGCCACACGGCCGCCCAGATCCACGATGATCTGCTGGATCATACGCCCGCGCGTATTGAACATATTGTCCTTTTCCGGCTGCGGCATCGTATAGCCGGCAGCTCCCGGTCCCGTCGGAATGATCGAAACGGTATAGACCGGTTCCATATCCGGCAGTACGTGGAAGAGGATCGCGTGTCCCGCCTCGTGATAAGCGGTGATCCGCTTCTCCTCGTCGGAAATGATGCGGCTCTTCTTCTCCGTTCCGATACCGACCTTAATAAAGGATGCCTGAATATCTTCCTGACTGATGTAGGATCTCCCCTGCCCCGCGGCACGGATCGCAGACTCATTCAGCAGATTCTCGAGATCGGCTCCCGTAAAGCCCGCCGTCGTCTGCGCGATCTGCTTCAGATCCACGTTATCGCCGAGCGCCTTGTTGCGCGCGTGCACCTTGAGGATCGCCTCGCGTCCCCGTACATCGGGAGCGCTGACCATGACCTTCCGGTCAAAACGGCCCGGACGCAGGATCGCCGGATCAAGGATGTCGACACGGTTCGTCGCCGCCATGACGATGATGCCCTGATTAACGCCGAAGCCATCCATCTCAACGAGCAGCTGGTTCAGCGTCTGCTCTCGCTCATCGTGGCCGCCGCCCATGCCGGTGCCTCTCCGTCTGCCGACCGCATCGATCTCATCGATAAAAACGATGCACGGTGCGTTTTTCTTCGCATCCGCGAAAAGGTCACGAACACGGGACGCGCCGACACCGACGAACATCTCTACGAAATCGGATCCCGAGATCGAGAAAAACGGTACGCCCGCTTCGCCGGCAACCGCCTTGGCAAGCAGCGTTTTTCCCGTTCCGGGCGGTCCGACAAGAATCACGCCCTTCGGAATTCTCGCGCCGATCCGCGTGTACTTTGCCGGATTCTTCAGGAAATCGACGATCTCGACCAGATCCGCCTTCTCCTCGGTAAGACCTGCCACATCCGCAAAGCGCACGGTCTGGTCTTTACCGGTGGTCATCTTCGCGCGGCTCTTGCCGAAATCCATCATCTTGCCGTTTGATCCGCCGCTGCCGTTTCCTGCCGCGCGGCTGAGTACAAAGAACATGATGACAAAAACCACGACGGCTACCACGATCATCATCAAAAGGTTGCGTGTCAGTCCGCCCGTGGAAACATCGCGGACCGTATAGGTCACGCCGGCTTCTTCAAGCTGCTCCTCCGCAGCAGCGACATCGCTGACGTATACCTCGCCTTCTCTGTCATCCGTCATTTTGAAGCTGACGGAGCCGGTCGGAACCTCGGCGTTCTGTGAGACGATCGCCTCGCTGATCTTCCCGTCGCTCAGATAATTCCGATAGTCCGTCATCGATATCTGTGAGTTACGGTTAAGCATACCCGGCATGACAAAAAAGAGAATGATCATCACAAGCAGGACGATCATATAAATGCCGGCGCCTCTTCTGTTATTACCTTCCAAAAGTTGTTACTCCTTCCTTATCTTCATCCCCCGCATCTTCATCCCTCGCAGCAGGCCTTCGCTCCGCTGCCGACGGGGATGCTGCGATTCTTATTCCGGGTCATCGGTGAACTCGACAACGCCGATATACGGCAGATTTCTGTAGCGCTGGTCATAGTCCAGGCCGTAGCCGACCACAAATTCATCCGGGATCACGAAACCGGAGTGATCCACGTTCACGTCATCCACCACACGCCTGTCCGGTTTATCGAGAAGCGTGCACAGGCGGATGCTCTTCGGCCTGCGCTCTGCCAGGATCTTCATCAGATGGCTCAAGGTGCGTCCCGTATCGATAATGTCTTCCACGATCAGTACGTTTTTCCCCTCGATCGATTCATCCAGATCCTTGACGATTCTGACAATGCCGCTCGAGGTCGTCCCGGAGCCGTAGCTCGATACGGACATGAAGTCCATGGTGACCGGAACCGTGATCCGCTTCGCCAGTTCGCACATGAAGAAAACGCCGCCTTTCAGCACGCAGATCATGTGGACCGTCTCTCCTTCGTACTCCTCACTGATCTTTTTTCCGAGTTCTCTGATTCTGTCATTTACCTGTTCTTCCGTGAGCAGGACCCTGATCTTTTCTGCCATCCTTGTGTCCTCCGTCTGTTGCGTACGGCCGGGCGCTCGGCCCGGCACAGTCTGATTCAATTCTAGCATAGGAAATACAAAAAAGGAAGTCGCGGCATCTGCACACGGCTTCCTCAAAATTCAATTATTATCCTGTTCTTTGAAGATGATCTCGCCATCGTGGATCAGTCCGAGCTTATCCTTCGCGACCTGCTCCTTGTACTCATCGCTCTGCATGTCCTGCTGCATCTGCTCGATCTCCTCGGTCCTCTCCTGCTCCTCCTGCGTTTGCTCGGTGAGTGAAGAGATCCGGTCACGGCCGGACGCAAGCTTTGCATTTAATTTTGTACTGGCTATCAGCAATACTCCCATCAATACGAATACGACCGCAATGATGCCGAGCATTGTCCGTTTATTATGACGCATGCTTTATCTTCCTTACAGATATTTGTAAAGTTCCTGAGCTCCCTCTTTGCGCACAGTTTCCTGCACATCCAGGATCTCTACCTTTACAGATTTTGTTCCGAACAGAATCTCCAGGGTATCGCCCGCTTTGACCGGAGCCGAAGCGCGTGCGGCTTTCCCGTTCAGCAATACTCTGCCGGCATCACACGCCTCGTTCGCGACGGTCCGTCTCTTGATCAGACGGGATACCTTCAGATATTTATCCAATCGCATAGATTATTTGATCAGATCTTTGAGAGCCTTGCCGGCTTTGAATTTCGGTGTCTTGGATGCAGCGATCTCGATGTTCTCACCGGTCTGCGGGTTTCTTCCGGTACGAGCTGCTCTCTCGGAAACTTCGAAAGTACCGAATCCAACGAGCTGAACTTTGTCGCCTGCTTTAAGAGCTTCGGATACGCTGTCAATGAAAGCTTTCAGAGCTGCCTCGGAATCCTTCTTGCTGATGCCAGCCTGCTCTGCCATTGCTGCGATTAATTCTGTTTTGTTCATAACTTGTAATTCCTCCTAGAAATCATATTTGTGGATATAAAATATATATACTCTGTCGCTATTCTTTTGTCAAGAAAATTAGCGCAGTTATGCGGTTTTACAGGCTTTTTGTATGGTTTTGTATATCGCCTGACAGACACTTCAAAAGCAGTTCCTTCTTATTCATTTCCGGATCGTCCAGAACGGTATCCAGTGCCTTTTGAAGAATCTCCCCGATCGCCGGTCCCGCCGGTACGCCAAGTGCGATCAGGTCCTTTCCGTTGATCGAAAGCTGCTTCAAAGTGACGCACTGCCCTTCGCTTTTGATCCGGTCAAAGATCTGCGACACGCGGATGATCCGCACGAGCGTCTCATCTCTCCTGTAATCGCTCTGCGCCATCGCGTCGGCTGTCTGCACCTTGATCAGAAGCGGAAAGAGGTCCGGTCCGACGACACTGACCGCCCTGCGAACCGTTTTTGCCGACGGCTCCATACGCCAGTCATGGTAAAGGATGAGCGTATGTACCTGCCGGATCGTATCGTTGTCCAGCTTCAGGCGGCGCATGATCTGCCGCGCCATCTCCGCACCGACCTCCGGATGTTTCTTGAAATGATCCACACCTGCTTCATCGGTCGTGCGCATCTTCGGCTTGGCAATATCATGGAGCAGCATCGTCAGACGCAGAACCTTTGTCGCCTGAACCGCCTTCATCGCCGCCAGCGTGTGCCGTCCCACATCGTACATATGATACGGGCAATTCTGCGGTGTCTGCATGCACGCATCAAACTCTGGCAGGATGATCTTCGTCACCCCTGCCTCGTAAGCCACCTCCAGATACTCCGGGTGATCCGACTCGATCAGCTTCAAGAGTTCCGTCGCGATCCGCTCCGCGCTGATCTTCTCCAGATTAGGCGCCAGGCGGATGATCCCGGCGATCGTCTCCGGGTCGATATTGAAGCTGAGCTGTGCGGAAAAACGGATCGCCCGCAGGATGCGCAGCGCATCCTCGCCGAAGCGCTCCATCGGATCCCCGACGCAGCGGATCATCTTCTTCTGCAGATCATCCATACCGCCGTACAGATCGATCAGACCTTCTTCGTCATTATAAGCCATCGCGTTGATCGTAAAATCACGCCGCTTCAGATCCTCCGCAAGGCTGGCCGTGAACGTGACCTCCTCCGGGTGCCGGCAGTCGCGATATTCGCCGTCGATCCGGTAGGTCGTCACCTCATGCGCGCCTCCGCCGACGAGAACCGTCACCGTTCCGTGCTCGATCCCCGTGTCGACCGTCTTCGGAAAGATCGCCTTTACCTGCTGCGGCAGAGCGGAAGTCGTGATGTCCCAGTCCCCGGGCTTCCGTCCGAGGATCGTGTCGCGGACGCAGCCGCCGACGGCATACGCCTCATATCCTTTTGCGTGCAGGCTGTCCAGTACCATTTTGACTGTGGCAGGCATTCTGATCTTCAATATCCATTCTCCTCTTCCGGTGCTTCCGCACACTCCATATCGCTTTCCGGCAGGGCTGTGCTTCCGCTTACGTTTCCCTTCCTGAAGCGCCTCTTCGGTTATTTATGATACGCTGTTTTATCTGCTGATTCAATGGTGAAAAAGTCCTTTATCGGCCCGTTTTTTCGGCATGCACGGGACGGCGCGATGCCTTGACAAAGCCTCTTCTTTGACATAGAATAAGACAGATAATCTGACTAAAAACCATCAATATATGAAAAGAAAAGCAGGTATATATCATGGCAAAGGATAAGAAATTAGTAGAAGCGATCACATCGATGGATGCGGATTTCGCGCAGTGGTACACAGATGTCTGCATCAAGGCGGATCTGATCGGATATACCAGCGTTAAAGGCTGCATGGCGATCAAGCCGGCCGGCTACGCGATCTGGGAGAATATCCAGAAGGAGCTCGACCGCCGTTTCAAGGAAACAGGCGTCCAGAACGTCTATATGCCGATGCTCATTCCGGAAAATCTTCTTAATAAAGAATCCGAGCTCGTACAGGGCTTCGCGCCGGAAGTTGCATGGGTCACACATGGCGGCAGTGAGAAACTGCAGGAACGCCTCTGCATCCGTCCGACCTCCGAGACGCTCTTCTGCGACTTCTACGCAAAGGATATCCAGTCTCACCGTGATCTTCCGAAATTATATAACCAGTGGTGCTCCGTTCTCCGCTGGGAGAAGACGACCCGTCCGTTCCTTCGCTCCCGCGAGTTCCTGTGGCAGGAAGGTCACACCGCTCACGCTACCGCTGAGGAAGCCGAGGAAAGAACCGTACAGATGCTGAATGTATACGCATCCTTCCTCGAAGATGTTCTGGCGATCCCGGTCGTTAAGGGAAGAAAAACGGACAAAGAGAAATTCGCGGGTGCCAAGCACACCTACACCGTTGAGGCCCTCATGCACGACGGCAAGGCTCTGCAGTCCGGCACGAGCCACAACTTCGACGATATCTTCGCGAAAGCTTACGACGTACAGTTCACCGATAAAGACAACACACTGAAATACGTTCACCAGACTTCCTGGGGAATGACCACCCGCGTTATCGGCGCCCTGATCATGGTTCACGGTGACAACAGCGGACTCGTTCTGCCGCCGGCCATCGCACCGACACAGGTCATGGTGATCCCGATCCGTCAGGATGCCGAGGGTGTTATGGACAAGGCCGTGGAAGTACGCGAGGCGCTTCGCGCTGCCGGTGTACGCACCGATCTGGATGATTCCGCAAAGAGCCCGGGCTGGAAGTTCTCCGAGCAGGAGATGCGCGGCATTCCGATGCGTATCGAACTCGGACCGAAGGATATCGAAAAAGGACAGGCCGTCCTGGTTCGCCGCGATACCCGTGAAAAAACGATCGTTGCCATCGAGGAGCTGCCGACAGCCGTTCCTGCTCTGCTCGCTGCCATCCAGAAGGACATGTTCGAGCGCGCAAAGGCTCATCGCGACGCGCACACCTACGATGCGGACAACTATGAGGATTTCAAGAAGACCGTTGCCGAGAAGCCGGGCTTCGTTCGCGCCATGTGGTGCGGCGATGTTGCCTGTGAAGAACAGATCAAGGCCGATACAACAGCGACCAGCCGCTGCATCCCGTTCAAACAGATACAGATTTCTGACAAATGCGTATGCTGCGGAAAACCTGCGAAACACATGGTATATTGGGGCAAAGCTTATTGATTTCTTCTCCCCTGCCTGTTAAAAATTAAATTTTAAATTTCCTCTTCCCTTTTACGGGTTGTTGGGTTATGATAGAGAGGCACTAGATATTGTGCCTCTCTTTTTTATCAAGCACTAGATATTGTTAATTCAACAGGATCGGTCAGGAGAGTACCCAAATCAACGATTCGGGGCTATTTTTTTGCACGAAATCGGCATGAGGACGGCCGCAAGGGACCGGCTTCGGATGCCGGTCAAATTATTTTTCTCATTCTTTATGGAGGGGTTAGCATCATGGAAACTATCGTAAGACCTAACGTAATCAAGCGAAGCGGCGAAGAAGTTATTTTCGACGTCAACAAGATCATCAACGCGATCAAGAAAGCCAACGAGGAAGTGGATCCGCTCTACAGACTGAGTGATTATCAGATCCAGGCCGTTGCCGACACGATCGCCCAGCAGGCGGAAAAAGCGACGCATGCGATCAACGTCGAGGACATCCAGGATATGGTCGAGACCGGTATCATGGGCATGCGCGGCTACGAGGTTGCGCAGAAATACGTACGTTACCGCTACAAACGTGAGCTGGCACGTAAATCCAATACGACCGATAACGGCATTCTCTCTCTGATCGATCAGGCCAACGAGGAAGTAAAGCAGGAGAACTCCAACAAGAACCCTGTCATCAACTCCACCCAGCGTGACTATATGGCCGGTGAGGTCAGCAAAGATCTGACCAAGCGTATCCTCCTGCCGGAAGAGATCGTAAAGGCGCACGAGGAAGGAATCATCCATTTCCACGATTCCGATTACTACGCGCAGAAAGAGCACAACTGTGACCTGATCAACCTTGAGGATATGCTGCAGAACGGTACGGTCATCAGCGAGACCCTGATCGAGAAGCCGCACAGCTTCTTCACCGCCTGCAACGTAACTACGCAGATCGTCGCGCAGGTCGCTTCCAACCAGTACGGCGGCCAGTCCTTCACCCTGGCGCATCTGGCACCGTTCGTTGATATCAGCCGCAAAAAGATCCGCAAGGATGTCATTTCCGAGCGTCTTGCCTGCGGAGAAGCTCTCGATGACGCGATCATCGACAAGATCACAGAGTCCCGCCTTGCCGGCGAGATCAAGAGCGGTATCCAGACCATTCAGTATCAGCTCATCACGCTGATGACCTGCAACGGCCAGGCTCCGTTCGTAACGATGTTCATGTATCTGGACGAAGTTCCGGAAGGCCGCACCCGTGAGGACCTCGCTCTCATCATCAAAGAAGTCCTTGTTCAGAGAATGCAGGGTGTAAAGAACGAGAAGGGTGTATGGATCACTCCGGCATTCCCGAAACTGATCTATGTTCTCGACGAAGACAATATCACCGAGGATGCTCCGTACTGGTCTCTTACCGAGCTTGCAGCAAAGTGCACCGCCAAGAGAATGGTTCCGGACTACATCTCCGCGAAGAAAATGAAAGAATACAAAAACGGCGACGTTTACCCGTGCATGGGCTGCCGCAGCTTCCTGACTCCGGACACCGAAGGTCTCGGACCGAACGGCGAGCACAAATACTACGGCCGCTTCAACCAGGGTGTTGTTACCATCAACCTCGTTGACGTAGCCTGCTCTGCAAAAAAAGATATGGATAAGTTCTGGCAGATCCTCGACGAGCGTCTGGATCTCTGTCACAGAGCACTCCGCTGCCGTCATGAGCGTCTCCTCGGAACCGTCTCCGACGTAGCACCGATCCTCTGGCAGTACGGCGCGATTGCCCGCCTGAAGAAGGGCGAGAAGATCGATAAGCTCCTGTTCAATAACTACAGCACGATCTCCCTCGGCTATGCAGGCCTCTATGAGATGTGCGTGGCAATGACCGGCAAGAGCCACACCGATCCGGAAGCAAAGCCGTTCGCACTGAAGGTTATGCAGCACCTGAACGATAAGTGCAACGAGTGGAGAGCCGCAGAGAATATCAGCTACTCCCTGTACGGCACGCCGATGGAGTCCACCACCTACAAGTTCGCGAAATGCCTGCAGAAGCGTTTCGGCATCATCAAGGACGTTACCGATCATAACTACATCACGAACAGCTACCATGTAAATGTCCGTGAGAACATCGACGCCTTCACCAAGCTGAAATTCGAAGCCGATTTCCAGAAGCTCTCTCCGGGCGGCGCAATCAGCTATGTTGAAGTACCGAATATGCAGGACAACATTAAGGCTGTACTCTCCGTCATGAAGTTCATCTACGAGAACATCATGTACGCGGAGCTCAATACCAAGAGCGACTACTGCGAGTGCTGCGGCTATGACGGTGAGATCGAGATCCACGAGGACGATCACGGCAAACTGATCTGGATGTGCCCGAACTGCGGAAACACCGATCAGAGCAAGATGTCCGTTGCCAGACGTACCTGCGGTTACATCGGCACCCAGTTCTGGAACCAGGGCCGTACCCAGGAGATCAAAGACCGCGTACTGCATCTGTAAAGCGCAACACAGAAGGAGCTGTCACACGAAACTTGTAATTGAATAATGTATGTACAACCGGCAGGGCTTTGTGCATACATATTCATAACATTGTTTCGTGCGGCAGCTCCTTCTTTATCGTCTGTGCATCTATACTGGCTACTCTCAGCCTCCCAGCCGGATCATTTCCTCGATCGGCCGGAGCGAGCCCCTGATCACATCATCGGAAAGCTCGATCTCCTCTCCGCCTTCCCCTCGAAGAGCGTTATACACATCTGCCAGTGTCGTTGCGCGCATATTGTGGCAGACCGTCTCGACCGACAGTGCGTAGAATTTCTTGTCCGGGCACGCGAACTGCAGGTGCTGGACGATCGAATTCTCCGTGCCGATAATAAATTCCTTCTTATCGGACTTCTTCGCATAGTCCATGATCCCCGTCGTCGAACCGGCATAATCCGCCAGCGAGGTAACCTCCGGGCGGCACTCCGGATGCACCAGAATCTCCGCGTCCGGATGGATCTTCTTCGCATAATCCACATCATCGACGGAGATCCGCAGATGCGTCGGGCATCCGCCCTTGAAGAACTTGAATTCCTTATCCGGACACTGCTTCTCGACCCAGCGCCCGAGGTTGCAGTCCGGGATAAAGAGGATCTTTTTCTGCGGCATATTCTTTACGATCTTAACAGCCGAGGACGAGGTAACAACAACATCAACGGCACATTTCAGATCCGCTGTCGTATTTACATACGCGACGACAGCATAATCCGGGTTCTCCTCACGCAGCGTCTCCACCATGTGGCGCGTCATCTGCATTGCCATCGGACAGTTCGCGTCCGGATTCGGCAGAATGACCTTTTTCTCCGGCGAAAGAGTTTTTACCGTTTCCGCCATGAAGCGAACGCCGGACATGATCACATTCTTCTGCGGTGCTGCCGCCGCCTTTACGGACAGACCGTAAGAATCGCCGACATAATCGGCCACTTCCCATATATCGTGACTCTGGTAAGCATGAACCAGAATGCACACATCCTTCTCTTTCTTTAATCGCAGGATCTCCTCCTGCATCTCTCTTATCGTCATATTCTACTCCCAACCTTACTGATCAGTTTTCCCTTCCGGATCGTATCACGAAAACGAATGCCGGTGATGTTATCCCGCAAAACAGGCTCGCCCCATGTTGTACCGCAAAACAGGCTCGCCCCGCGGCGTTGTACCTCATTATATGCTTGCCCTGCTTCACTGTCAAGACAGATGTAATCAATATTTTTTACAGCTGTCTTGTCAGATGAAAAACAACGTGCTATAATGCAAAGCACCGTGCCGCACATGAGGGCACGCCGATGTGCCGCGCATACAAGGCATATCAGGCAACGTGCCGCACATAAAGGCACGATACCATGCTGCACATTCAAGGCATACAAGGCATGACAAGGAGAGAAAAAATGATGAAAACGGATGTTTTGATCGTCGGAGCCGGCTGCGCCGGACTCTACAGCGCACTTCAGCTGCCGCGGAATAAACAGATTCTGATGATTGCCAAGGCCGATCTCGACTCCAGCGATTCCATGCTGGCGCAGGGCGGCATCTGCATGCTGAAAAGCGAAGCCGACTATGAGAGCTTCTATGAAGATACCATGCGGGCGGGCCACTTTGAAAACGACAGAGGTTCTGTCGAGATCATGATCCGTTCCTCGCAGGAGGTCATTCAGGATCTGATCCGTTACGGGACGCGCTTCGAGCGTGAATCCGACGGCAGTCTGGCCTTCACCCGTGAAGGCGCGCATTCCGATAAGCGTATCCTCTATCACGAAGATATCACCGGAAAGGAAATCACCACGCACCTTCTGGCAGAGGCGCGCACCCGGTCGAATATCACGATCCTGGATCACACGACCATGCTCGATCTCATTACCGCTGACAACGTCTGCTACGGCGCTGTGATCAGAAAAAGCGATGGTGCCATCGACACTGTTGAGGCGGATGATGTCATTCTCGCCTGCGGAGGAATCGGCGGACTCTATGAGCACTCCACAAACTTCCGCATTCTAACGGGTGACGCACTGGCGATCGCGCTGAAGCACGATATTCATCTGCAGAACATCAATTATGTCCAGATCCACCCGACCACTTTCTACAACGAGGATCCGAACGAAAGAAGCTTCCTGATCTCCGAATCCGTGCGCGGCGAAGGTGCCAAACTGTACGACAAAAACGGACAGCGCTTTGCCAATGAGCTTCTGCCCCGCGATCTCCTGACCGAAGAGATCCGCAAGCAGATGGCAAAAGACGGAACAAAGCATGTATGGGAGGATCTCCGTCCCCTCGGTGAGGAAGTTCTGAAGAAGCATTTCCCAAACATCCTGCAGCACTGCATCGATGCGGGTTATGATCCTTTGAAGGAGCCGATTCCGGTCGTACCGGCACAGCACTATTTCATGGGCGGAATCTGGGTCGATTACAACGGCCACACATCCATGAAACAGCTGTACGCAGCAGGCGAGACCGCCTGCAACGGCGTCCACGGCAAAAACCGGCTGGCCAGCAACTCGCTCCTCGAATCTCTCGTCTGGGCAAAGCGCTCAGCTCTCGAGATCGCCCGGCTTGACGGTCAGGAACAGCACAACGAAAAGCTGTTCCGCAATATCGATTTGTCCGAATACAGCGATCCCGACGCGCTCGAGGCGAAATACCACAAAATGGTGCAGGACAAGATCGACGAGGCCAACGAGGGACGTCCGTCGGCAGCAGCCTACCGCATCGCGTAAGTGCCGTTCCGCTCCGTTTTTTTCGAAACCTGTGTTATAATAGAAAAGTGATCATATAGGAGACAAAAATGTACGATCCGATTACCATGAAGTTAAATGTAGAACCGTTGATCCTGTCCGCGCTGAAGGAAGACATCACCAGCGAGGATGTGTCCACCAACAGCGTCATGCCGCGCGCACAGCTTGGCACCGTAGACCTGATCTGCAAAGAGGACGGTGTTGTCTGCGGCCTGCAGGTTTTTGCGCGAACCTTCACCCTGCTCGATGAGAATACAAAGGTGGAGCTCACCGTGGAAGACGGTGAGGATGTCAAGAAGGGGCAAAAGCTCGGCACCGTTACAGGTGATATCCGTGTTCTGCTCTGCGGCGAGAGAACGGCGCTCAACTATCTTCAGCGCATGAGCGGTATCGCCAGCATTACCCGCGAGACGGCAGCCCTCCTCGAAGGCACTTCGATCAAGCTGCTCGATACGAGAAAAACCACTCCCAATATGCGTATTTTCGAGAAATATGCTGTCCGCGTCGGCAGGGGAAACAACCATCGCTACAACTTATCCGACGGCGTTCTTCTGAAAGACAATCATATCGGCGCTGCCGGCGGTGTCCGCCAGGCTGTGGAAGCAGCCAAAGCTTATGCTCCCTTCGTCCGCAAGATCGAAGTCGAGGTCGAGACCCTCACGCAGGTCCGGGAAGCTGCCGATGCCGGTGCCGACATCATCATGCTGGACAATATGGATCACGATACGATGAAAGAGGCACTTGCGATCATCAACAAACGCGCGGAGGTTGAGATCTCCGGCAATGTCACGAAGGAAAATATCGAGAAGATCAAAGATCTTCCGGTAGACTATATTTCTTCCGGTGCTCTTACGCATTCCGCACCGATTCTTGACCTCAGCCTGAAGAATCTGCACGCCATCTGATCGTAAAATCGTTAATATTGAACGCGGACAGGCATACTTTTTCCCGCGTCCGGTAAGGAGAAGCAACTATGAACGGCGAAGTTCGAAGAGAAAAGATATTACAGCTATTAAGTACCGGTGATACCCCTGTCTCAGGCACGGAACTGGCCAGGAGGCTTGGGGTCAGCAGACAGATCATTGTGCAGGATATCGCCCTGATCCGCGCCAAGGGCGCCGAGATCTATTCCACAAACAAAGGATATATTCTCCTCGAAAAGGAAACGGCATCCCGTGTCTTTAAAGTCATCCATACCGATGAACAGGTTCGACAGGAACTGGAACTGATCATCGACAACGGCGGTTCCGTGGAAGACGTTTTTGTCTACCACAAGGTGTACGGTGTGATCCGCGGCGAGCTGAACCTTCACAGCAGGCTCGACATCAACAGATATATCGCCGACATCAAAAGCGGCAAATCCAGCCTTCTGAAAAACACGACCAGCGGTTACCATTACCATACGGTCACCGCGGACAGCGAAGCGACACTGGATCTCATCCAGAACAAGCTGCAGGAAGCCGGTTTTCTCGCCAGACTGCAGGATTATGAACCTGTCGATTTCTGGAGCCGGAAACCGTCAGCGGCGCAGAATCCCACCGATGCTGTCAGCCACACGGAGTCCCGCTGATGCTGCCAGCCATTCGGAGTCCCGCTGATGCCGTGAGCCATACGGAGTCCCGCTGATACCGTCAGCCACGAAACGGGCGCCGGAATTCGAGTCAATCTGCATTACATCGAAGAGAGAGTGCGTGATCGCACTCTCTTCTTTTATACAAATGGCGGGTTTTATTATAGATTCGACTTTATGACGTTTCAGCGCCGTGCGAATATGTTATAATGTAGTGTAATGCAGAAATGCAAATCCACGAAAAAGGAACTTATATGAACGACAAAAACAGCCGGCTTCTATTCCCTATTTGCGTAATCCTATCGGCCGCCGGCATTATTGCCATGATCGCGGCCTGCGTCAGCAAAGAGATCTGGGTCGATGAGGCCTTCACGCTCCGCCTGATCGGCAGAAGCTACGGCGATATCGTGCACCTGACAGCAGCCGACGTTCACCCGCCGCTGTATTACTTCATCACAAAATTCTGTGTTGACGCCGCGCACCGGATCCTGCCGGGTATTGCCACGGTAATGCTTGCGAAGGCAGCCTCTGTGATTCCGATCATTCTCCTGTGGATCCTCGGCGTGACGATCATCCGCCGCAGCTTCGGCCGGATCACTGCCGGCCTCTGGCTCGTCCTCCTTATCGCCATACCGAAAATGCAGGACTGCGGTGTACTCATACGTATGTACGGCTGGGCGATGCTCTTTGTGACCCTCGCATTCCTCTCCGCATATGCGATCCTTATGGGGAAAAACTTCGGTTTCCTCCCGCTGATCCTGATGAGTCTGGCCGCCGGCTACACGCATTACTTTGCGCTCGTTGCCGTTGCCTTCGCATACCTCGCCCTGCTGATCATTTTCCTTGTGCGGGACAGGAAGAGGCTGATCCTCTGGCTGATCGCCTCGGTGATCACTATAGCTGCTTACTTCCCGTGGCTCACCGTTTTTCTCAGACAGGCATCCGCCGTCAAGGAAAGCTACTGGATCGCGCCGGTCACCGCGGCCTCCGTTCTGGAGTATCTGGCATACACCACGGTCACTTTGCCGTTACTTATTCTGCCGGTCATCGCGCTGATCCTGAACATTCGCGGCAGGCATACCGAGGCGCAGTTCTCTGTAATTCTGATCCTGGTGCCGTACTTTGTGATCCTCGTCGGTGTAACCGCTTCGATCCTGATCCGGCCGGTCTTTGTCAGCCGCTACATCACGCCTGCCGAGCCATGCCTCTGGCTGGGGATTCTGATTGCTTTCCGCCCGCTTCTGGAGCAGAAGCGTTTTGTCCGCACCACGGTCATGATCGCAGCGACTGCCGGAGCGCTTGCGACAACGCTTCTCTTCGCGCGCGACGAGATCCGGAAGGCGGATTCCTTCCGCCGCCTCGATGCCTTACGCGCAGAAAGCGGAGACAAGGTCGCTTTTATCTCCGATCACCTGCATCCGGAGCGGATCTTACGCGTTGCCGAAGACTGTCCCAGCCTTACCTGGCGCGTGGAAGAGATCGAGCCGATCACCAATCTGGTGTATGACGGCATCGGCACGCTGCGCGACAAGAGCGAACCGCAGGCTTACCTCGATGCCGGCTATACACTCTATTACGTGACCTCCGAGGAAAATCCGACCACAGAAAGTTTTGAACAGGAGACAGGCCTGACCTGCACCTATATCGGTGATTTCTTCATTGAATATGACACCTCTGTATATCGCATAACTACTAAGGGAGAAAAATAATGTTACTGAGCCTGATCGTACCCTGCTACAACGAAGAGGAAGTTCTTCCTCTCTTCTATGAAAAAACGACTGCCGTTCTGCAATCCATGAAATGCGATTACGAACTTCTCTTCGTCAATGACGGTTCGAAGGACGGAACCCTGGGGCTGATGAAGCAGTTCGCCGCTTCCGACGGGCACGTAAAATACCTGTCCTTCTCCCGGAACTTCGGTAAGGAAGCTGCCATGTATGCCGGCTTCTGCAACGTAAACGGCGATTACACAGCTGTCATGGATGCCGATATGCCGGATCCGCCGGATCTGCTCCCACAGATGCTGGAAATACTGCAGACCGGGGAATACGACTGCGTGGCGACAAGGCGTGTGGACCGTGAGGGCGAGCCGCCGATCCGCAGTTTCTTCGCGCGTCAGTTCTACAAGCTGATCAATAAGATCTCCGACGCGGACATTGCCGACGGCGCCCGCGACTTCCGCCTGATGAAGCGGGAGATGGTCGATGCCATTGTGGCCATGAGCGAGTATAACCGTTTTTCCAAGGGAATCTTCGGCTGGATCGGTTTCCGCAACTACTGGCTTCCCTATGTCAATGTGGAACGCGCTGCCGGCGAGACCAAATGGAGCTTCTGGACGCTGGTTAAGTATGCCATCGACGGCATCATCAATTTCTCGCAGGCCCCGCTGAAGATCTCTTCCGTCGCCGGCATCATCAGCACCTTTGCCGCCTTTGTTCTGCTCATCTTCCTCATCATCCGGAGAATTATCTTCGGAGATCCGGTTGCCGGCTGGGCATCGACGATATGCATCATCATCTTCCTTGGTGGTGTGCAGATGTTTTTCCTGGGGATCATCGGGCAATACCTGTCAAAGACGTACATGGAAGTCAAGCATCGTCCGCACTTCATCGTGGCCGACACGAACAAGGAAGACGCTACGAAGCTGAAGTGAATAATGAAGGAGAGTCACCCCTATGAATTACGCAACGATAAAGGATTTTGATATTGCCGACGGACCGGGCGTGCGCGTGAGCCTCTTTGTATCGGGCTGCCGCCACCACTGCAAGGGCTGCTTCCAGCCGGAAACATGGAACTTTGACTATGGCACACCGTACACAAAGGAGACCGAGGATCATATCATCGATCTTCTGAATTCCGATTTTGTGCAGGGCTTTACCTGCCTCGGTGGTGAACCTTTTGAGCCGGAAAATCAGGCGGTTCTGGTAAATCTCTTCCGCCGGATCCGCGAGACCTATCCGAAAAAAGATATCTGGTGCTACACCGGTTATACCTACGATGTCGATCTGATCCCGGGCGGCAAGGTCTATACGCCGTATACCGACGAGATCCTCTCCTATATCGATCTCATTGTTGACGGCGAGTTTGTGGAAGAAAAGAAAGACATCACCCTCCTCTTTCGCGGCAGCAGCAACCAGCGTCTGATCCCGCTCCGCGGCTATGTCCCGCCGGAGAAGCACAGATAATTGGCTGTTTTGCATTCCCCTGCCGATTATCGAACCGATCCAATAAAGAGTAATAAAGAGTAATAAAGAGTTTAATATTAGGAATTATTCGCATTTTCTCTTGACAAGCTAAATGTGTGTGTTATACTAATATCAGTAACAATTCCTGATTTAATTCTATTACAGAAGGGGTGAGCTGATGGCAGTATTAAAGCACAGCCGCCAACGAGACGCCATCATGGAAAACCTGCGAATGCGGAAAGACCACCCGACAGCGGATATGGTTTTTTCCGACATCCGGAAAGTTTTTCCGAATATCAGTCTTGGAACGGTCTATCGCAATCTCGCGCTTCTCACCGATATCGGCGAGATCCAGAAGCTGACGCCCGACGGGATCGCAGATCGCTATGACGGCAATCCCGCGCCGCACAATCACTTCATATGCCGGAGCTGCGGCTCTGTCCTCGATCTGGACGGTGTGGACGAACACAAGCTGGAAGAACTTGCCGGCAAAAACTTTGACGGCGTCATCGAAAGCTGCAGTGTAAATTTCTACGGCGTATGCGGCACCTGCCGCAGAGAAAATGCCCATTGACTATTAACGGGCAGACATTTACTTTGAGAAACCTTTTGTACTCTGATAAAGAGGCAAGTTAAAAAAGAAAGGAAGTAATAACAATGAAAAAATGGAGATGCTTAGTTTGTGGAGAGATCGTTGAGAGTGAGACCGTACCGGAGAAGTGCCCGCGCTGCAACGCACCGGCTGAGAAATTTGTAGAAGTTGTTGAAGACGAGGGACTCACCTGGGCTGCTGAGCACGTAGTAGGCGTAGCTTCCGACGTTCCGGAAGATATCAAAGCCGATCTTCGCGCAAACTTCAACGGCGAGTGTTCCGAAGTAGGTATGTACCTTGCTATGGCACGTGTTGCTTTCCGTGAGGGATACCCGGAAGTTGGTCTGTACTATGAGAAAGCTGCTTATGAAGAGGCAGAGCACGCAGCGAAGTTCGCAGAGCTTCTCGGCGAGGAGATCACTGACAGCACAAAGAAGAACCTCGAGATGAGAATCGCAGCTGAGAACGGCGCTACCGCAGGCAAGACCGATCTCGCTAAGAGAGCAAAAGCTCTGAACCTCGACGCAATCCACGACACCGTTCATGAGATGGCTCGTGACGAGGCTAGACATGGCAAAGCATTCAAGGGTCTGCACGACAGATACTTCGGCTAAGCCGGTAGCAATCTTTGCTCAATCTCAAAAATAATAACCGGTAATAGCAGCGCCCGCCATGCACGCATGGCGGGCGCTGTTTGTCTATTCCATTATTTCCGTTACGGTATTACTGTTGTTTATTATTGTTGCATTATTGGCACGGTTCCATAGCGCCTTTCAAACTGCGAAATTTACTCCGTACACAAATCCTTTGATTTTCGTTCACAGTTTGTTTACACGCACATCGAATTTTGCACACATTTCCCCCGTATACTGTAATCATCAACAGAAGAAATACTTTCAATTTTCTTTTTCATATGCCGATTTCGAATCGGCTCTCCTTCCTTTAATAAAAGAACCGGTACCTCGTGTACCGGTTCTTTTGCATGTTCTCACAAATTTGTATACTTGCTTCACTGCGCAGATGCGAAGAGCCGGGACCCAAGGCCCCGGCTCTTAAATGTCTATTTCTTCATATGTCTATTTCTTCCTATCACTGAAGGCATCCGCCAGCGCAGCAAACTCCTCGAGTGTAAGCTTCTCTCCGCGGATATCGGGGCGAAGGCCAACCGATGCGATGGCAGCTTCAACTTCTTCCTTCGTGAAGTCCAGCTCGTCGGAATTGCGAAGGCCGTTCAGAAGCGTTTTTCTCCGCTTCGAGAACGACGCGCGGATCAGGCGGAACATGAGTGCCTCATCCTTCACAACGATTTTGTTGTCTGTTCTGGCTGTCAGGCGGATGACCGCGCTGCCGACCTGCGGGCGCGGAATAAAGCAGTTCGGCGGGACATTCGCCGCTGTTTTCGGCACTGTGTAATACTGCACCGCCAGAGAGAGCGCGCCGTATTCCGGTGTGCCCGCCTCCGCTTCCATTCGATCCGCGACTTCCTTCTGTACCATCACGGTGATCGATTCGACAGGCACCTTCTTCTCGAGAAGCTCCATGAGGATCGGCGTTGTGATATAGTACGGAAGGTTTGCGACGATCTTGACGGGCTTACCTCCGTTATGCTCTTCCACAAAGCGATTCAGGTCCACCTTGAGAATATCATTCGAGATGACCGTGACGTTGTCCCAGTCCGAAAGCGTATCCTCGAGGATCGGAATCAGGTTGCGGTCGATCTCGACCGCATATACCTGCCTTGCGGCATAAGCCAGATATTGGGTCAGGGTACCGATCCCTGGCCCAATCTCAATGACGCAATCATCCTCCCCGATCTCCGCCGCTTCAACGATGCGTTGAAGCACATGCGGATCGATCAGGAAGTTCTGCCCGAATTTTTTTTGAAAATGAAATCCATACTTTTGAAGGACTTCTATCGTTGCGGCCGGTGTTCCCAGCCAGGGTTCTTTTTTCACTGGAGATCAAAATCCTTTTCCTGCAGCATGATCCACTTGTCTTTCCGGCTGCCTCTGCGATGACGGCCTTTAGAGGACTTGCTGATTGCGTGGTCGATCATATCTTTTACCTGGGAGATCGTTACCGGCTTCTCCTCTGTCTGGTTGTTGCCGATCAGAGTGTACAGCGCCAGGATTCCCATCTCGTCCAGCTTGCATCCGTTCTCCGTTGCGTAGGTACGCGCGAAGGTTACCAGTTCATCGTTGGTAAATACAGGGATCGAAATTACTTTCTCGAATTTTGCCGCGAACTGCGGGAACTTCTTCAGGAAGGCACGCATGTTGGATTTCTCGTCTTCGGCAACGAGGACCATGCAGTCGGTGCGGAATTCCATAGCCTGGTTCAGCTTCATGACCGTCTCATCGGACATCTTGCTGATATCCTCGATCATCAGGAAGCCGCCGGACATCTGGCTGACAACCTTTGCCGGATCCTTCTCGTTGAGGTCTTCTCCATTCAGGCGGGCCACTTTTGCGGCGTCAAGGCCGAGATCATGGCACATCGCGATGACAAGGCCTTTGGAAAGTCTGGATTTTCCTGTTCCCTGCGCACCCATAACGGCAATGTTGCCATGCAGGGATGTGCGCTCGCCGGCATGCTCGTACACGCCGTTGATCGCTTCGAGGATCTGGCCGTCCATACCCGGAATACGCGCGAAATAGGTGAAGATCTTTCTCTGATCTTCGCTCATGCGGTTCGGTTTGGCCTTATTCAGGAAACGGATACGACGCTCTTCCGGTGTCTCTTCGTCCAGAATCTTTTCCATGGAGATCGGAACGGTGTTCTGTCCGATCACGTTTAACGGGATCGTATGTGAATGGAATTTCTTCTCTTCCGGTGTCGGTTCCGGATCCGGAATTTCCAGTTCTTCATTATAGTGAATAATCTTCTTAGGCTCCTCTTCCGATGCGTCTGCCGCATCTGTTACTTTTTCTTCGGCAGGCTGCTCTGCGTTTTCCGCATTCTCGCCGTTACCCGCCTGTTCTCCGGCTGCATCCGATTCAGCATTCTCCTCTTTAGCTGTATCCGACTCAGCAGCCTCTTCTTCGACAGCGTCTTCCTCGGCAACTACTTCTGCTGCCGCCTCTTCCGTTGCTGTTTCCGGAACGGTCTGCGCTTCTTCTACCGGAAGTTCTTCCTCTTCCAGCTCCGGGATCTCACCTGTGGATACCGGTTCCTCGCCGCTCTCATAATCGCCGCTGGCGATCTCCGCGGAGAGTGATCCCATCGTCTCGCTCAGGAATGCTTCCAGATTGAAATCGTCGGCATTGATCTGCTCCTGCTCCTTCGGTGCGCTCTCGCGGCGCGCCGTTTCCCGGGCATCTCTGTCGGCTTTGCGGCCATCACCGTCCGGTGCTGTCACATTGACGGACAGATCTTCTTCCGCCAGCTCCTTGACCTTGAGACCCTGTGCCTCATGCTCCTCGGCAATTGCGGAGAAATCATCCGGATCGTCGTCTTCCTCATCATCCTCATCGTCATGACGAATACGGGTGGAAAAACTCTTTTCCTGTTCTTCATCGCGGCCTCCGAAGACACCCTTTAAGCCTCGGGACAGTTTGTCCTTAAGTCCCGCGCCGGCATTGGCGATGGAATCCAGAGCTTCGTCAAAGGCATTCGGCTCAAAGTCGTCGTCCTCATCCTCGTCGTCCGCTTCCGCGTCGCGCTCCTCATCCTGCTCGTCGTCTTCGTTCTCTTCCTCATCCATGCGGAAGAAGGAATGTCTGGACTTTTTCTCGCCGGAACGGAAAAATCCACCCTTTGCTTTCGGCTTGTCTTCTGTCTCCTCGGTATCCTCGGCGTCGCGCAGATCCGCATCTTCGGCATTTTCATCATCAGCGATTTTCGCGCGGCCAAGGGACGCGGCATCCGTGGATTCTGCTTCCGTGCTGCCGATAATCGAAGCATCTGCGGCTGCAGCATGAGCTGCCGTGCCCGATGCTGTACGGGATGCCGATGCAGCCTTATGTACCGGTGCTGTCGGTCTGCCTGCCGCTACCGCCGCTGCCGTTGCCGCTGCTGCCGCCGCGATCGATGCCGGGATCTCCGGCTTCGGCGCATTGGTGCCGGCCGCTGCAGCCGGTTTCGGAGTTTCCGCTCTCTGCGCCGCTGTCGGCTCAGTCCGAAGGATCGGCGGCGCTACGACCGCGGAATACGGAAGTGTCGATTTGACAGCCATTTTCCGGCGGTATGCGTTTTTCTGTTTGTCATAAAGGGTCTGCTGGGACGGGGTCAGATGCTCATAGCGCATCTTCAGTTCCATCGCGCGGACCACATATTTACCCTCACTGAACCAGAGGATCAGGTCATCACAGGCTTCCACGCATTTTTTGCGGTCTCCTGCCTTGGAATACAGAACAGCGAGCTCATACGCCCACTTCTCCGTATACTCTCTCTCCCTGTACTCCTCCAGAACGGCGATCTGCGCGTCAAGCGGCGCGTTTTTCGCTTTGTAGAGCTTGTATTGAAGAATGCACTTGGAATTATCATTCTGTGCTGTCTTGTTGAATTCTTTGAAATACTTCTCCGCCTCATCGATCTGATTCAGCTTCAGACTGAGTTCGACCAGACGATAAAGCACGCCGCGCCCGATCGAGGAACGGCTGTTGGCGATCAGAAGGATGTCCTTCGCCGCCGCGTAGTTTTTGTTCATCTCATAGACGTCGGCAACCATGTTCAGAGTACGAACGCTCTTTACCCTTCTCCAATCGATCTCCTCAACGATCGGAAGAGCATCCGCATATTTCTTATTCTGCACATAGCCGGTCAGTTCATCTAATTTCTGATGATATTCCACCTTATCCATGGAATTCGCCTCCCTATACTAATCTTGCTTTCCGCAGATGCAGCATGCGCCGCCTGCGATTCTCCCCTGCTGTTCCCGACCTGTCACGTTTTGTCCGTGCATTGCCGGAAACTTTTTTTGTTTATTTGCTGCGGACTGCCCGTAAGGGGCCGCCCGCATAACTTCTTCTTCGATCAGCGAACGGTGATCTTCTCCAGATGCCAGATGTCGTCCACATACTCCTGGATCGTGCGGTCGGAGCTGAACTTGCCGGAATGCGCGATATTGAGGATCGCGCTCTTCGCCCACTCGTTCTCGCGGCGGTATCTGGTCTCGATTCTTTCCTGTGCCGCAGCATAGCTCTTGAAATCTGCCAGAATGAAGTATACATCGGCGCGATCTCCGTTCTGCGGGTACAGAATCGAATTATACAGATCGCGGAACAGATTGGTATCTCCGTTGGCGAAGGTTCCGTCGATCAGCTGGTTCAGTACCTGGCGGATATCCGGGTCGCTGTTGAAGTAGCGCATCGGATCGTAGCCGCCGTTTTTCTCATAAGCAATTACCTCGTCCGCGGTAAGGCCGAAGATGAACGCGTTGTCACGGCCGACTTCGTCGACGATCTCCACGTTCGCGCCGTCAAGCGTTCCGAGTGTCAGAGCACCGTTGAGCATGAATTTCATGTTCGATGTACCGGATGCTTCCTTGCTGGCGGTGGAGATCTGTTCGGATACATCCGCTGCCGCAAAGATCAGCTCGGCGTTGCTTACGCGGTAATCTTCGATGAAGACAACCTTGATGCGTCCCTTGATAGCCGGGTCGTTGTTGATAACATCCGCAACGTTGTTGATCAGCTTGATGATCAGCTTTGCTCTGTGGTAACCGGCACTTGCCTTTGCTCCGAAAATGAATGTTCTCGGATAGAACGGCAGCTCCGGATTTGCCTTGATCTTGTCATACAGGTACATAACGTGCAGGATGTTCATCAGCTGACGCTTGTACTCATGCAGACGTTTTACCTGAACATCGAAGATCGACTTCGGATCGACCTTGATGCCGTTGTGCTCAAGAATGTAGTCCGCCAGACGAACCTTATTCTCGTATTTGATCTTCAGGAATTCCTCCTGTGCCGCTTTGTCGTCCGCGTACGGAGCGAGTTTCGCGATCACCGGAAGATCGGTGATCCACTTATTGCCGACATGAGCGGTTACCCAGTCTGCCAGAAGCGGATTGCCGTGAAGCAGGAAACGACGCTGTGTGATTCCGTTCGTCTTGTTGCTGAACTTCTCCGGCATCATCTCGTAGAAATCGTGAAGCTCACGTTTTTCCAGGATCTCGGTATGAAGTTTTGCAACACCGTTGACGGAATAGCCGCCCGCGATGGCGAGATTTGCCATGCGCACCTTGCCGTCATAGAGGATCGCCATGCTGCGGATCTTCGAATCATCGTTCGGGTACTTCGTGCGGATCTGCAGGCAGAAACGGCGGTTGATCTCATCAACGATCTCGTAGATACGCGGAAGAAGCTGCGCGAACAGCTCGATCGGCCATTTCTCGAGAGCCTCGCTCATGATCGTATGGTTGGTATATGCGCAGCACTTCGTCGTGATGTCCCATGCTTCTTCCCAGTCAAGGCCTTCCTCATCGAGAAGGATACGCATCAGCTCCGGCACGGTCAGCGTCGGATGGGTATCGTTCATATGGAAGGTGACCTTCTCATACAGTTTGTGAATATCATCATGTGTCTTCTTGTATTTCTCAACAGCGGTCTGCACACTCGCGGACACGAAGAAATACTGCTGTTTCAGGCGGAGTTCTTTACCTGCCAGATGGTTATCGTTCGGATAAAGGACCTCTGTGATCGTGCGGGCGAGGTTCTCCTGCTCAACAGCCTTGTGATAATCACCCTTATCGAAGGAATCCAGTGAGAAGTCATTGATCGCTTCCGCGTCCCAGATTCGAAGGGTGTTGACAACGTTGTTATCGTAGCCGACTACAGGAAGGTCATACGGTACAGCCAAAACGGACTGGTAGCCCTCCTGATGGTAGTAATTGCGGCCTTTCTCTTCATCATAATCGACCGTTACATAACCGCCGAATTTGATCTCCTTCGCGTATTCCGGGCGTTTCAGCTCGAACGGGTAACCGCCGTCCTTGAGCCAGTTGTCCGGTTTCTCGACCTGATATCCGTTCTCGATCTTCTGCTTGAACATACCATAGTGGTAGCGGATCGCGCAGCCGTAAGCGGAGTAGCCGAGGGTTGTAAGGGAATCCAGAAAACATGCTGCCAGGCGTCCGAGGCCTCCGTTTCCGAGAGCCGGATCGCGCTCCTCATCCTCGATCGCATTCAGATCGATACCCAGCTCCTCCAGTGCTTCCTTTACATCATCGTAAGCGGTAAGAGCGAGCAGGTTATTGCCGAGGTAACGGCCTGTCAGGAACTCCATGGACATATAGTAGACGATCTTCGGATCCTCTTCCTTCATAACCTGCTGGGTCTTCATCCAGTTGTCAATGATCACGTCCTTGACCACGTAGCAAAGCGCGCCGTAGATCTGATGCGGTGTTGCCTCATCCAGTGTGGTGCGGTACAGATTCTTCACTGCTTCTCTGAGTTCTTTTTTGATTGTTGTTTTCTTGAAATTCGGATTCAGCATTCGTTTTCCTTTCCGATCAGACTTTTTCGATACCGAGAGTAACTGCTTCGCCGTTGATCTTCCATTCCTTTTCGAAACCGGCGATGCGGTCGAAGATGATATCATCCGCGACTACCTTGGCGGCGATCTGTGCTCTGTGAGCCTCCAGAACGGATTCGATCTTCTCGTTATCTTTTGCGTAAACAAGGATATGATCCTGTACTTCGAAACCGAAGTCTTTACGCATGGTCTGGATCTTGCTGATGATCTCGTTGACGAAACCTTCTTCTACAAGTTCCGGGGTGAGGTTCGTGTCGAGCATGATCGTAATGCCCTGATCCGACTCGGTAACAAAACCTTCGGTCTGGGCGATCTCGATGAGGAGATCTTCCTTTGCCAGCTCTACACTCTCACCGTTTACATCGATCTTCAGTGTGCCGTTTGCGTTTACTTCCGCTACTGCCGCAGCACCATCCAGCTCTCCGAGAGCCTTGCGGATACCGCCGACAAGTTTGCCGAACTTCGGACCTACGGTCTTCAGCTGCGGTTTGATACTATATTCTACCTTCAGAGAATCATCGAATTCAACGGCCTTGATATTCAGCTCGTCCTCGATAATGTCTGTATAGAAATCGGAAAGTGTGAAGTCCGCCTGTACCAGCATCCGGGAGATCGGCTGACGATTCTTCAGGTTGGATGCATTTCTGGCTGCGCGGCCGAGTACGACGATCTGCATCAGGTCATCCATAGTCGCCTCGAGATCCTTATCGATCCAGGACTCATTGACGGTCGGATAATCGCACAGATGGATACTTTCCGGTGCGCTGCCGTTTACGGTGCAGACGAGGTTGCGGTAGATGTTCTCCGTCATGAACGGGATCATCGGCGCCGCTGCCTTGCTCAGATCTACCAGCGCGGTGTACAGAGTCATGTACGCGTTGATTTTGTCCTGCTCCATGCCCTTTGCCCAGAAACGCTCACGGCTTCTGCGGACATACCAGTTACTCATATCGTCTACAAAGCTCTCCAGGGCACGAGCTGCCTCCGGGATCCTGTACGCCTCAAGGTTCGAATCCGTACTCTTGATCGTAGACTCCAGGCGGGACAGAAGCCACTTATCCATGACAGGGAGCTTCTCATAGTCCAGGGTATATTTGGTCGCGTCAAAGTTGTCCATGTTCGCGTACTGTACGAAGAACGCATAGGTATTCCAGAGCGTTCCCATGAATCTTCTGGAATACTCGATAACGGATTTGTCATGGAACTTGTTCGGCAGCCACGGTGCGCTGTTGATATAGAAGTACCAGCGGATCGCGTCCGCGCCGAATTTCTCCAGCGCGCCCATCGGTTCTACGGCGTTGCCCTTGGATTTGGACATCTTGTTGCCGTCTCCGTCCAGGACAAGGCCGAGGACGATGACGTTTTTGTAAGCGGGCTTATTGAACAGGAGGGTGGCCTCCGCATGCAGGGAGTAGAACCATCCGCGGGTCTGGTCGACCGCTTCGGAAATGAACTGTGCCGGGAATTCCTTCTCGAACAGCTCCTTATTTTCAAATGGGTAGTGCAGCTGCGCGTACGGCATTGCGCCGGAGTCGAACCAGCAGTCGATAACCTCCGGTACACGGTGCATCTCACCGGCACAATCCGGGCACTTGATGGTCACATTGTCCACGTACGGACGATGCAGCTCCATATTCTCGGCATCGGCTACTCCGGAAAGCTCCGCAAGCTCTTTTCTGGAGCCTACGCAGATCTGCTTGCCGCAGTCCGGGCAGATCCATACCGGAAGCGGTGTGCCCCAGTAACGGTTACGGGAGATACCCCAGTCCTGGATATTCTCCAGCCAGTTGCCGAAACGTCCCTCACCGATCGTCGGCGGGATCCAGTTGATCTCTTTGTTGTTGCGAACGAGATCATCCTTGACAGCTGTCATCTTGATGAACCAGGATTCTCTCGCGTAATAGATAAGCGGTGTATCGCAGCGCCAGCAGTGCGGATAGTCATGCTCTACCTTCGGAGAGGAGAACAGCAGCTCTCTCTCTCGAAGATCCTTCAGAACCTCCGGATCGGCGCTGACAGCGCCCTCTTCGATCTCATGCTTGGTCGGTTTGCAGCGCATGCCGGCGAATTTGCCGGTCTCCGGACGAAGGCGGCCGTGATCATCGACCATCTGTACAAACGGTGCGTCGTACTTTCTGCCGACACGGGCATCATCTTCACCGAAAGCCGGTGCGATATGAACGATACCGGTACCGTCGCTCATGGTTACATACTCGTCGCAGTATACGAAGAAAGCTTTCTTGTGCTGTTTTTCTACGGAATCGGCTGCGCACTGATAGAGCGGCTCATACTCTTTGTATTCGAGATCCTTACCCTTGTAAGTCTCCAGAACTTCGTATGCCTTCTCGCCCTCTTCCGCCAGAGAACCGAGAACGGTATCCAGCAGTTCGGATGCCATATAATAGGTATAACCGTCTACGCATTTTACCTTTGCGTATTCATCGTTCGGGTTTACGCAGAGGCCGATATTGGACGGAAGTGTCCACGGTGTGGTCGTCCATGCGAGGAAGTACGCGTCCTCTCCTTTTACCTTGAAGCGAACGACAGCGGTGCGGTCCTTGATCTTCTTGTAGCCCTGTGCCACCTCGTGAGAGGAAAGCGGTGTGCCGCAGCTCGGGCAGTACGGAACGACCTTGAAACCTTTATACAGGAGGTCCTTTTTCCAGATCTCCTTGAGCGCCCACCACTCGGACTCGATGAAGTTGTCATCATAGGTGATATACGGATTATCCATATCCGCCCAGAAGCCGACCTTGGAGGAAAACTGCTCCCACATGCCCTTGTAGCGCCATACGGACTCTTTACATTTCTTGATGAACGGCTCGATGCCGTAAGCTTCGATCTGGTCTTTTCCCTCGATACCGATCTCTTTCTCTACTTCCAGCTCGACCGGAAGGCCGTGGGTATCCCAGCCCGCCTTACGCGGAACCTCGTATCCCTTCATGGTGCGGTAACGCGGGATCATATCCTTAATAACACGCGTAAGTACATGTCCGATATGCGGTTTGCCGTTTGCTGTCGGCGGTCCGTCATAGAACATGTACATCGGATGTCCTTCATTCTTTTTTACACTCTTCTCAAAGATCTTCTCTTCGTGCCAGAACTTCTCGACTTCTTTCTCATGCTCTACGAAGTTCAGCGTTGTGTCTACTTTACGGTACATATATGTACAATACCTCCTAATAACCCAGTATTCTCTTTATTATAGGAAAGCCCTCTTGCGATTGTCAACAGTTTCGTGCCGTTTCCTTCGGCGCTTCTCCCGCAGTTCTTCCTTCTTGCGCCGGATCTCCTCTGCCTCCAGTTCGTTGCTGATCTTGATCGTCTTGACCACATAGACCTTGTCCTCGTCCGTGTGTTTCATGCGGATCTTGCCCTTGAGAAGGCCATGCTCAGGGCAGACTGAAACGGCATAATAGTTCCGGGAGTTTACGGAAAACCAACGGACTTTTTTCCGGGTCTTACGCCCGCAGCGGCAGCAATAGGTGCTGACCACCTCGGTATCGAGCATGGCTTCTTCCTTGTTCGCAAACTCCCTGGAAATGTACTTGGAATATCCGTTGTATATGGTATGGATCTCATCGACCTTTGTCTTCGGATTCTGGTAGACATCGATCGAGTCATAGGCAAGAACGACATCCATATCGATCCGCCGGAAGATCTCCGCGGTATACTTCGCATCGGCAAGCGCGCGGTGGAAGGCCTCGTCCTTATCGAGCTGCAGGAAGTCGATGCCGTATTCGAGCGACCGGCGGCTCTTCATATCCTCGTACTGGACGGCAAAAAGTTTTTGCACATCATAGTAATGGAATGGTCCCTTGATCAGGTGCAACAGGTGGAAATATTTCATGTTCCGCTGCAGCTCCGGCAGATCGACCGTTCCCCAGGTGCAGAATACCGAATCGTGTCCTGACCATGCCAGGAATTCACGCACTGCGTCCGGAAACAATTCGCCGGCATCGAGATCCTTCTTTGTCAGATGAACGATCTCCCTGGTGCGATAGTTGAGCGTCTTGTATACGGTCGGCTTAATGATACGCTGGAAGGTATCAACGACCTCACGTTTTTCATTTAGTTTTACTGCTCCGATTTCAATGATCTCGAACGGAAGCCGCTTGACCTCGCGGTCTTTGCCGTAGGGGCACTGGTTCCATTCCAGGTCAAATACGATGTAATTCATATCGTTCCCCGATGATGTATATTGATTTTGAAAAATAGAGACACTTTAACTGATTAAGTTTACCAGAAAAACGGCGCGTTTACAAGGGGACGGAGTGGTCTGCGTTTGCGCACCGCCATGCGGACTCGAATTCCGGATGTGCCCTGCGGATGCGCGCCGTCATGCGGGCTCGAATTCCGATGGATTAAGCGGCTCTAAGCCGGTTACGTGCCTAAATCATGCCGCTGCGGAACTCCTCGGCGCATAAATTGCGCCTCGTCAGACAGTCCTCGCCTTCCACACTCTCGAGATCAGACGGCACGATAATCGGCAAGAGCCGCTAAATCCTCGGAAAATGTCGCCGCATGACGGTGCGCAACCGCCGTTTTCTCCCGAATATTCAATTTGTCTTCCCGAACGGCGCCGGTTGTACAATAATGGGGATCTGTGATAAACTGAAAGACAGAAAACAGCAGTTTTCAAAGAAATATAAAGAGTAATATACAGAAAACAGGTATCGAAGATTTATGGCAGAACAGATTCAAGAGAACAGTACAGTTCAGAAATATACAGAGGAGCATGAACACACGCATACACATGAGGGCGACCACGTGCACACGCATGACCATGACCATGAAGATGCGCATACACACGACCATGACCACGAAGATGCGCGCATGCATACACATGGCCATGACCATGAGGAAGGTCACGCGCACACGCACGATGAGTCTCATTCTCACGATCATTCCCACGGACATGAGCATTCGCACACGCACGACCCGAAGGAGGTTCGGGCGATCGTGAACCGTCTGTCGCGCTGCGCGGGACACCTGGAATCCGTAAAGCGCATGGTAGCGGATGGCAAGGATTGTTCGGATGTGCTGATCCAGCTGGCAGCCGTTCGCGCCGAACTGACCAATGCCGGCAAGCTGATCCTCCGGCAGCACCTCGATCACTGCATTGTAGAGGCAGTGGAAGAAGGCGATCCGGAAGCCCTCGAGAAGATCAACACCGCGATCGACAAGTTCGTGAAGTAACAAGATACTCTTTTGTTCATCAAATTCATCAAATAAAGGGATACCCTTCGTTCATCAGATAACGAGGTATCCCTTTTCTTTTGCGTAGCTGAGCAATTCCCGGACCGCTTCGTTGCCCGGGCCGATCTCCACGCCTGCGTTGATAACGCAGCCGCATCGATCCATCATTTCTTTTGCCTTTTCGACGATCTCCCCGCTTAAGGGGCAGAAAGGTTCCACGGTCACGATCTCCGCCGCCAGGAGCTGTGCCAGGCGATAATCCACATCATTTGTCCAGAGCGGTCCGCAGGCAAAAGCCTTCCGCTCCTTCTGGAGTCTTCGATAGACGGGAATGCCCGTTCCACCGGAGGAAATGACAAAAACTTCCGGCTCCCCTGTGATCCGCGGCAGTTCGATGCTTCCGAACAACGGATCGAAGAAGCCGTTGTCGATGTCATACAGATCACGGATCCTGTCTTCACGGAAGATCTCGTCCGGCGTGCCGTACGCGAAGATCCTGTCCCCCTTGACGCAGAGGATTTTATCGGAGATCTTCATCGCCAGGTCGATCTCGTGAAGTGACAGGATCACGGTGATGCCGTTTTTCTCCGCCATATTCTTCAAGATCGACAAGAGGTCCAGCTTGTGCCGGACATCGAGAAACGAGGTCGGCTCGTCCAGAACGAGAATGTCCGGTTCCTGACAGAACGCGCGCGCCAGCAGAACTCTCTGCTTCTGCCCGTCACTGATCGCGTTGAAATCCTTCGGTCCAAGTTCTTCCGCTCGCACCGCGCGCAGCGCCTCATCGACCTTCCGCTCGTCCTCGGCGGTCAGGATGCCGAGTCTTCCCGTGTACGGATAGCGGCCGCTCGCCGCCACATCGTGACAGGTCATCAGCTCGGGATGCATTCTTTCGGTGAGCATCACCGCCATTTTTTCCGCGATCTCTTTCCAGGAAAAACTTTTTAAATTGCGATCCTCATGCAGGACGCTGCCGCCGATCCACGAAAGCTGCCGTGTGATGCTTTTCAGGATCGTCGATTTGCCAGCGCCGTTCGGTCCGATCAGCGTGATGATCTCGCCTTTCCCGATGCCGACGTTGATATCCCGGATCAGAGGCTTACCGTCATAGCCGACGGTCAGGGCATCCAAAGTGAAGTGATAATCTGCCATCAGCCCCTCCCTTTCTGCCTGCGAACCAGCATATAGATCACGACCGGTGCGCCGAAGATCGATGTCACGGTGCTGATGTTGAGCTCCGTCGGCGCGAAGGCCGTCCGGGCGATCAGATCCGAGAACATGACAAAAACGGCGCCGGCGAGGAAGGATGCCGGAATGACCACGAGCGGTTTCGACGAGCCGAGCGCCCTTCGTGTCAGGAAGGGAACAGCGATTCCGACAAAGGAGATCGGTCCCGCGAAGGCCGTGACGGTCGCCGACAGAAGGCTCGACAGAAGGATCAGCAGCACGCGGTACGCGCGCACGTTGACGCCCATGCTCTGCGCATAGGCTTCTCCCAGCTGAAAAGCGCCGATCGGCTTCGCCAGCATGAAGGTACAGGCAAAAACGACCGCGATGACGATCGCAGCCAGCACCACATTGTCCCAGTTTGTTCCGGAAAAGCTTCCCAGAGACCAGCCGTGCAGATTGACGATATCGGAATCCTGCGCGAACGTGACGCAGAAGTCCGTCAGCGCGGAACAGATATAGCCGATCATGATGCCGGCGACCAGAAGAGCCGCCATGTGCCTGACGACACGCGATACCGCCAGAATAAAGCCCGTGCAGAGGAGTGATCCCGCAAAAGCTGCCGCGATCAGCATCCAGGAGGTTACGGAACCCGTTTTTCCAAGTACGAAGATCATCGTCAGCGCAACAAGAAGCTTGGCACCGGAGGATATACCGAGTACGAACGGACCAGCAATCGGATTTTCAAAAAACGTCTGCAGCAGGAAACCGGACAGCGACAGCGCGCCGCCGAGGATCGCCGCCATCAGGATTCGCGGCAGGCGGATCTTGCGAATGATGTTGACCTCGTCCCGTGCTCCCTCGCCGGTAAAAATGATCCGAAGGATCTTCGGCAGAGAGATATCCACGTTTCCGGTATTGATATTCAGCACGGTTATGATGATAAATGCTGCAGCAAGTACGGCAAAAACGATCATAAACCGCGTCCTGCGCTTAAAATTCTCCGCGTGGAAACTGCTCATGCGAAGCCCCTCCTTTCCCCAATTCTCAGTTCCTTGTTTCCGGCTTTTCCCCGGCGCTTCTTCCCCGGTGCTTCTTCCGATTCTTATTTCTCATTTTTCCGGTTCTCACTATACGAGAGTTCCGGTGTCAAAAGCCCGGGAACGATAAGTCTCCCCTGCTCTTTTTGGTACGTTTTCTCTCAGGCGCCGACCTTCGAGATGTATTCGCCGCCGTCACCGCCGTCCAGCATATCATGGAGATCCAGTATCTGATCGGCCATGGCGTCCATCGCCTGATAGGCCGCCTTGCTCAGCTGGTACACATTGCCATCCTGAACCGCCTTGAACTCGGCGAAGATCTTGTCCTTCGCCACCAGATCATCCACGCTTCCGAGAGGATCCTCGATCGTTGCATTATACACGAGATAATCCGCGTCGACAGCCGCCGCGTAAAATTCCTCCATCGACATGTTGACGGTCGTGGACGCGCTGCCCTCTTCGCTCTTCAGATCCTCGAAGATATACCTGCCGCCCGCGGTCTCGATCATATGTGGAATGTAGTCGTCCGACTTGCGGACAACGACCGTTCCGTTCGTATTCACCGCGAAGAAAGCCACTGTTTTTCCCGAATTCTTCATCCCCTCGAGATTTTTCAGGGATGCCGTTTTTTCTTCAAAAAACGCCGCCGCCTCTTCTTCCTTATTGAAAAGTGCCCCGTACAGCTTCACCCATTCGGTGCGGCCGAGCGGATCCATCTCGTAACTGGAGCGCTCGATCATCACGGGAATGTCAAGGTCCTCGATCATCTCCATGACATCCGGTGCGTGAAGGATCATCGTCGACTCGATCGCCAGATCGCAGTCCTTGTCGATCAGCATCTCATAATCCGGCTGACTGTATTTGCCGCCAAACGAGATCGAGCCGTCCGCGAGCGCTTTTCGCGGCGCATCGATGTACCAGCCGTTCTCATCGACACTGCACATCGATACGTGATCCATCGCGTCGATCGCGTCGATGAGCGACATGCCGGCTGATGCCGCCTGATACACCGAATCGACCGGCTGCCGGATCACGGTAAGCGTGCCGTCAAGCACGCCGCTCTCCGTCGTCTCATCGCCGTCTGCCGCTGCCCCGGCACTTTCACCGAGCGTGCCATCTTCCATGGCTGCCTCCAGTTCCTCAGGAACTTCCTTACCCTCCGGCACCAGCAAAAACTCACCGCTGTCCGTGATATCGATCAGCTTGAAGCCATCGCTGTAGTAATATACGCGGAACATCGTCGCGTGCTCGATCGGAAGCTCGCTTTCGAAGGTAAGTCCCGGAAGCTCCGGTGCTTTCGCCGATCCGGTGTCTTCCGCCGCCGTGCTGTCCGTGCTGACCGCACCGGCGCTTTGCGCGCTGCTCGCGGCTGCGCCATCGTTTCCCGCTCCGGAAGCATTGCCGCAGCCCGCCATCAGCATCGCGCCGATGAGGGCCGGGACCAAAAGCTTACCGAGCCATGTATTTCCGTTTCTTTTGAGCATCTTCGCTCCAATCTTAACTGTATTATTCAATGTGAGGAGGTGTTGCTTACCGTGTGCGGCCCGCGTTTCCTGCGCCATTTATCTTCGTCCCAGCTGTACGATCACTGCGCGCATTTCGCTGCACTCACCGCCGTGTGATTGCCGCAGCTTACCTTGCATTCTCCTCAGCCTGTGCGTAGAGTTTTTCCGCCTGCGCTTCCGCTCCGTAGATCACACCATAGACCTTATACCAGGAAGCTTTTCCGAGTTCCGTCTTCTCATCGGCACCGCGGTCGACAAAGAGCGGCATCTCCATCTGGATCGCGCGGGAACCGATCTTAAAGAAGGCTTCTGCCTGCTCCTTCACGGCTTTTTCCTGCGTCTCGTCGAGCTTCAGCTTATCCGCGCCCACCTTCAGATCTCCTGTCTTCTCGTCAAGCGCCTCTTCCAGAACGCTCTCCTCGAAGAATTCATCCAGCTGTGTCAGGATCTTCGAATCCTCGACAGCCGCATTGATCTCTTCCTTGATCAGCGTCTTGTACGCCGGTTTTTCTGTCGTTCCGGCAAAAATAATGTCTTCGGTTTCCTCGTCTTCGTCTCCGGTAGCGCGAATGTTTTTGTCCGCTTCCAGATCGCTCAGCTGCGTAAAGGCCTGCTCGGATGTCACATATGTGCGGTCGGCAGGCTGATTGATGACGATCACCAGCTTGTCGAGGCCCGCCGGGATCTCCTTGCCCTTCGGAACGACCAGATATTTGATCACCGGATTGGTATACAGCTTCGCCTGCACATCAGTCAGAAGTTCTTTCTCTTCGGTCTCTTCGCCGAGCTTCGGAACATTCTCTACGATCTCCGGATCTCTGGCAGTACCGCTGACCACATCGACTTCAATGAGGCTGTAGCCGTCGGAATACTTGAAGATCTTTACAAAATCGGCTTCCGGCATTTCCACTTCGCCTTCCGCAGTCAGCCCCGCGATCGTCGGTGCTTCCTCATCCAGCTTCTCATACTGATCGCCGACCGTTGTTTTTGCCGCCGCAGTGCCTGCTTCCGCCTTTGCAAGGCCCACATAAATCGAGTAGGATACCTCATGCGGCTGGGACATCGCCGTTGTCAGGGCGATGATCGTATTGTTCTGATTCAGTACGACCGGAATCTCTACAACCGATTTTCCGCCGCTGACGGAGGTGTAGTAGGTACCGCCGGATGCTTTCACATACTGGATCGTCGTGCTGTCAAAGGAAAGAGTCGCGTACGTTTTTCCGCCCGACACGCGAATGCCCGTGCAGGTGAAGGTCAGTCTGCCGGAGCCGCCGGAGAAGCTGAAGGAATCCGGTGTGTAGGTGCCGTCTGCAAGAACTGCGCTGTTATCGACGGCGGCCGTGGAGCCGTTCGTGGAACCGCCCGTTGAATTTTCTGCCTGCCCCGTGGTATTGGTCGCTTTTGGGTTCTCCTTGACCGGCTTTTCTTCCGTCTGGCCGCTGTCCGCCGTTTTGTGCGTCGGAAGTCCCTTGGAAGAGATCGTCAGCCCGCGGTCGTAGAGCTTCCCGCTCTTCAACGCATGTGCCACGATCGGGATCTCAGTATCGAGAGCGCTCACCGGAATGGTAAAAATGTAGCCGCCGCTTGCCGCGGTTCCCTCCGGGTGATATTCCTCTCCGTTGACCCAGAGAACATCGTAACCGGTGCCGCTCAGTGTGATCGTTGCGGTATATTTTCCGTCCTTCGCGTGAAGAACGGTGTTGGTCACGCGGAACATCGAACCGGAAATGCTGTAATTATCGGAAGCGATCGTATAATCGCCGTCATTGACCACCGTTTTCTCCGGAAGCGGAGCAGGCGTCGGTTCGGGTGTTGGTTCCGGCGTTGGTGTCGGGGTCGGCGTCGGTTCAGGGGTTGGCTCCGGCGTCGGTTCAGGCGTTGGTTCCGGTGTTGGTTCAGGCGTTGGGGTCGGGGTCGGGGTTGGCTCCGGCGTTGGTTCCGGCGTTGGTTCCGGTGTTGGTTCAGGCGTTGGTTCCGGCGTCGGAGTCGGGGTTGGAACAATTGCCGTCTCATCGATGGCCTTCAATGTTTTCTTTTCAAGATCGATCGTCAGCTGGCGACCTGTCCAGGTGCCTTTCTTCGCAGAAAGCGAGGACAACGGAATGACCGTCTCGTCCTTCTCCAGCGGAATCGTAAAGGTGTAATTGCCGTCGGCATCCTCCTGATATTTAATCCTGTCGGACTCTTTTCCCTTCTCGGCTGCCGCTTTATTTCCTTTATAGAGATACTGATACCCTGTTCCGCTAAGCGTGATCACCAGAGATTTTCCTTCATCACCATCCATTACAACGGCTTTGGTGATCTTGAACATCTTTGCCTCGTTGGTGACGGTCAGTTCAGCTGCGCCGCTTTCCTCTTCCGTCGGATCGGTCGGAGCCGGTGTCGGTTCCGGCGTTGGCGTCGGCTCCGGGGTCGGGGTTGGTGTTGGGGTCGGGTCAGCAGCCGCTTTCGCCGACACGGAGATCGTATAATTGATCTCCTGAACCTTGGACATGGCGGTCGTGGTTCCCGCGATCACCATATTCTGGCCGAGCGCAACCGGAATGTACGCGCCCATGCCGCTTCCCGCCGCGGCTGTCTGCGCCGTGAAGCTTCCTACGCGGACCTGTGTATATTTCGAACTGCTGAAGATCACGTGTGCGGTCGCTTTGCCGTCCGACACCTTAATCTCATCACAGCTGATCGTTACCTTACCCGATCCGCCGGACCAGGTGAAGGAATCCACTTCATAGGTTCCGTCCTTCAGTGTTGTGGAGTTATCCACGTCTACGCAGGGATCCTCTGCCGATGCCGCCGTATCCCCTGCCGGTGCTTTTGCCGGTGCCTTTTTGGATGTTCCGGTCTTCGCGGTCGTCTTCGCGTTCACATCATCCGAGGTTCTATTCGCTGTCTTATTTGCAGTTTTATCCGCCGTTTTGTCCGCGGTTTTATTTGCTGTTTCATCTACAGTCTGATCTGCAGCTTTTGCTGCGGTTTTATCCGTCGCGTTTTCCGTGACATTTTCCGCCCCCTGATTCGCAGTCTGATCCGCTGCTGTTTTTTCGGAAGTCTCTTCTCCGGCTTCAACGGCTGTGCTCCCTGTTTCTCCCGTTTCCTCAACGGCTGCGGGCCGTGTCAGGTTCTCCGTCATACCGTCGGCCGCATAGACCGGCGCCGCTCCCAGCATCATCGCGGCAGAAAGTAATACTGCCAGTACCTGTTGTTTCTTCATATCTGATTGCTCCTCTCCCCCGCGGATCCCGGCCGCGGAAATCGCTGTTGCGACATTTTCTTGCAGCCTTCTTGCGCTACAAAAAAATCTGCTTCCCCATCGGAAAGCAGATCAGATACACAAAAACAGACACCCTGACGTTTTTTCATCTGCGCCGGATGCTTTTTGGCTCTCTGCTTTCTTCGGAAGCATATTCCCTGATCATTTTCAGCAGGTTTCCTGACTTACAGCTCAAGCGCATCAACGGACTCCTTCTCATACCGGCTTGTCCCGATACAATGGATAACCTGTCCGTGATACTCGCTGCTTACAGTGACCGGATCGCTCAGGATTCGCACCTGATTCTCTTTTACCCGCTCATCGCGGCACTGAAAACGTTAAGTTGCAATTAACATACCATTTCTCTGTAGAAAATACAAGAAGCAGCGTTCCTTCCGGATCGGAAAAAACGCTGCTTCAATCTCTTTTATGCGAAGATCGGTTTCAGTGCTTCGGCGAGTTTGTCTTTCTCTGCCTGTGCCTCTGCAAGATCTTTGCCCTTGGTCGTGAAATAGGTCTTGATCTTCGGCTCAGTGCCGGACGGACGAACAACAACGGAAGAACCGTCCTCCAGTCCGTAGATCAGAACGTTTGCCTTCGGAAGGCCTGTCTCCTCCGGCTTGGTGTAATCCGTTACGGATACGACTGCCTTACCCGCAAAATCCTTCGGCGGATCGTTGCGGAAGTCGTTCATGATGCCAGCCATCTTGTCCATACCGGAAAGTCCCGGGAACTCAAAGCTGTCTACCTGGTTCAGGAAGCGGCCGTACTCGGCATAGATCTCCTCGAGACGCTGCTTGATGGAGGAGCCGATGCTGCGGTAGTAAGCTGCCATTTCACAGATCAGCATGGAGCCGATAACGGCATCCTTGTCACGTACATACGGGCCTGCGAGGTAACCGTAGCTCTCCTCGAAACCGAAGATGAAGCGGTCTACTTCACCGGCTTCTTCCAGCTGTGCGATCTGATCGCCGATCCACTTGAAGCCCGTCAGCGTGTGACGAAGCTCAACACCGTAGTGCTGTGCAACGAGATCCGCAAGCGGTGTGGAAACAATGGATTTAACAGCTACCGGATTCTTCGGCATCGTGCCTTTCTCAATACGGCCGGCACAGATGTAATCCAGCAGAAGAACGCCCATCTCGTTTCCGGAAACCAGCTCATAGGAACCATCCGGGCACTTCATGGCGATGCCCACACGGTCTGCGTCCGGATCGGTCGCAAGCATGAGGTCCGCGCCGACTTCCTTCGCCAGTTCAAGTCCCTTCTCAAGGGCAGCGAAGATCTCCGGATTCGGATAAGAACAGGTCGTGAAATATCCGTTCGGATACTCCTGCTCTTTTACGATCGTGATGTCCTCAATACCGATATCACGCAGAACGCGGGTAACCGGTACCAGACCGGTTCCGTTCAGCGGTGAGTAAACAAGCTTCAGTCCGGCTGTCTTGCACAGACCCGGACGAACCTGTCTGGATTCGATCGCTTCATAGAGAGCGTCCTTGCAATCCTCTCCGACAAAACGGATCAGACCCTTCTCAACGCCTTCCGCGAAGGACATATATTTCGCGCCGGTCAGAACGTCGGTCTTCTGAATGGAATCATAAACGACCGCTGCCGCATCGTCTGTCATCTGGCAGCCATCCGGGCCATATGCCTTGTAGCCGTTGTATTTTGCCGGGTTATGGGATGCTGTAACCATGATGCCGGCATTGCACTTATAATATCTGGTTGCGAAGCTGAGCGCCGGCACGGGCATCAGTTCATCATAAATGCGAACGCTGATTCCGTTGGCAGCCAGAACGCCTGCCGCTTCTCTCGCGAAATTCCATCCTTTGAGACGGCTGTCATAGCTGATGGCAACAGTCTGTGTGCCGCCCTGCGTTTTTACCCAGTCAGCGACGCCCTGTGTAGCCTGTCTGACTACCCAGATGTTCATACGGTTCGTACCTGCGCCGAGTGTTCCGCGCAGTCCTGCGGTGCCGAACTGAAGGGCAACAGCAAAACGGTCTTTGATCGCCTCGTCATCTCCTTCAATATCCTGCAGTTCCTTCTTCAGATCAAAGTCGATAAGATCCGCCTCTAACCAGCGTTTATAATCGTCCTGATACATATTTGTTCCGTCCTTTCCGCCCAAAAAAATGAGAAAAAATACTGAATTTCATACAAAATAATAATACTGAATCTGCAGTTGCATGTCAAGAAATCCGGACCCGGCTCTGCGCCTACATCCGCATCCAGCCCCGCACCTGCGCGATCTCTTTTTTGTACCCTTCGTCGTCGTTCGGTGTTTCCAGAATAAAGGGTCTTCCCTGCAGTGCCGGATGCTGCACGACAGCCTTCAAAGCTTCTTCGCCAAGCGCGCCCTCGCCGAGCTTCTCGTGGCGATCCTTATGCGAAGCCAGGACGTTTTTGCTGTCGTTTAGGTGAATCGCAAAGAGGCGGTCCAGCCCGATCACCCGGTCAAATTCCTCAAGGACATCATCGAGATGCTCTCTGATATCATAGCCGCCGTCCCATACATGGCAGGTATCGAGGCAGACTTCCGTATCCTCCGGAAGATCGATGCCATCCAGGAGCCGGCGCAGCTCCTCGAAGGTTCCGCCGATCTCACTTCCCTTTCCCGCCATCGTCTCCAGAAGAACTTTGGTCCGAAAATCACCGGTCTCCGAGCGGACGCGGTCGATCGCGTCCCGCACCGTTGCGGAAATGATGCGGATCCCCTCTTCCGTTCCCTGACCGACGTGGCAGCCGGGATGGAAATTGTAATAGTTGCCGGGAAGCGCCTGCATCCGCAGAAGATCATCATAGAAGAGTCCTTCCGCCTTGGTCCGCACTTCTTCCTTCGCCGCGCAGATATTCATGGTATAAGCGCCGTGCGCCACAAGCGGCCCGAAGGAATTCTCTGTCAGGAGCTTCCGCAGTCCATCAATGTCCTCCTCCGCTGCATCCTTTGCTTTGCCTCCGCGCGGATTACGCAGAAAGAACGCGAACGTGCTGCCCCCGAGTTTCAATTCTTCCTTTCCCATGCCGGCATATCCCGCCGACACGGATACATGATTTCCGATATAGATCATACTTCCTCCACGGCATCTCCCCGCGGCATCTCGCCGCAGCATCTCCACAGCAAAGAACCGCCGCACCTTTCCGGCGCAGCGGTTCCCTCTGGTCATTATTTCCTTCCGAGCGCAGATCTGACCATACTGATGGTCTCCAGATCATTGGCATTCAGCTTCATATTGGTCACGGTCTCTTTTCCGTCGGGAGATGTGAACTTCACCTCGAGAACCGTTCCTTCCTGAAGGCCGGCAGCTCCTACCGCACCGAAAAACGATACGAACTTCGGATGATCTTTTCTGAACAGATCCCATCTGCCTTTTAATTTCATCAGCTGCATTGGATTGATTGCCATGTATTTTTCCCCCTTGATACATTAATGCATTGTTTATTCTTTTCCGCTCCAGCAGTAAGTGCAGAGTTTGGACGGATCGATATCCAGAGCATCGATCATATCGTCCAGACGATGGAAATGCAGCGATGTGAAGGTAAGCTCCTTACGGATCTCTTCCAGCATTGCATGATACTGGTCGGAATCCGGGTCGGTGTATTTCTCCAGGACTTCCTGTGACAGGTTCCTGGTTCCTTCGAGCATCTGGATCTTTCTTCTGGTGATCAGCTCGTCCTCCGAGTTGGAACGGGAGAAGTTCAGATACTTACAGCCGTATACCAGCGGCGGACATGCCGGTCTGATATGCACTTCGCGCGCTCCGCTCTGATACAGATACTGCGTCGTCTCACGAAGCTGCGTGCCTCGAACGATGGAATCATCGATCAGCAGCAGGCTCTTTCCGTCGATCAGCTCATGAATCGGGATCAGTTTCATCTTCGCGATCAGATCACGCTTACTCTGGAACGGCGGCATAAAGGAACGCGGCCAGGTCGGTGTATATTTTACGAACGGACGGGAGTACGGAACACCCGAGCGGTTGGAGTAACCGACGGCATGCGCGATACCGGAATCCGGTACGCCGGCGATGCAGTCGGGATGAATATTTCCACGGCGGAGATCACGCTCTGCCAGCTTGGTTCCGCAGCCGTAACGAACAGCTTCTACATTAAGACCCTCATAAGAAGATGCCGGATATCCGTAATAGATCCAGAGGAATGTACAGATCCGCATCTCTTTTTGCGGCTCTACGAGCATCTCGATGCCATCCGGTGTGATGAAGTCAATTTCTCCAGGGCCGAGTTCTTTCTCTGCCTGATAGCCGAGATTCAGATAAGAGAAGCTCTCGAAGCATGCGCAGTAGCTTCCCTCCTTGTGGCCGATCTGCACCGGCGTGCGACCCATCTTGTCTCTTGCCGCATAGATGCCCTCTTTTGTCATCAGCAAAAGAGTCATGGACCCTTTGATCAGATCCTGTGCGTACTGAATACCTTCAACGATCGTCTCCTTCTGGTTGATGATCGACGCGACAAGCTCCGTCGGGTTGATCTCACCGCCGCTCATCTCAAGGAAATGAGAGTATCCGTTCTTGAAGAGCATGTCGGTGATCTCTGCCGTATTGTTGATCTTGCTGACCGTTGTCAGCGCGTATGTACCGTGATGAGAGCGCACGATCAGCGGCTGCGGCTCGTAATCGGAAATGCAGCCGATACCGATGTTTCCTGCCATGTGCTGGATATCTTTCTCAAATTTCGGTCTGAAATTAGAGCTTTCAATGTTGTGGATCGCGCGATCAAAGCCTTTTTCCTTGTCATAAACGACCATTCCGGCTCTGCGTGTGCCCAGATGCGAATGGTAATCTGTACCGTAAAACAGGTCAAATACGCAATCTTCATGCGATGCAACGCCAAAAAATCCTCCCATAGAAACCTCCTATATATGTGCAGCTGTCAATGATGTCCTTTTCGTGGTCCGGTCTGACCACCATTCTGAGTATAACCACTTCACACCGACTTGCAAAGTACAGATTTTATTTTTTTGAAATTCGAATCGTGGTTTCAGAGAGAAAAATCGAACTCCTCCATGCCGAAGGTCCGGTCCTTCCACTTCATCAGCCACGCCATCATTTCCCGTTCACCGAGCTGCTGGAAGCGGGCGATGCAGATGTCCACATTGTCGTTTTTGAAAAAACCGCATTCCGCGATCAGCTTCAGCACGCGCATATTTCTGGAGGATGCCAGCGTCTTCAGGATCTCATCGAGTTTACGGGTGATCCTGCCGCGCAGCTCTTCGGCCTTGTCCGCATCCAGATCCTCCGGATAGAGAAGTCTGGTGCAGATCATCTCGATTCTTCTGGCATCAAGCCAGGTACTGTCCAGAGAGTCATCATAGGTTGAAAAATCGTAGAGCTTTCCGTTTTTTCCGAAGCCGGCCATCAGATCGATCATCAGGTACGGATTCTCTGTGGGAAATACGATTCTGGTTCCCGTCTTTTCCAGTGTGACCGTCTCCGCATTGCACAGGGAAAACGCATCTGCGGCAATCTCCGTTACTTCTTTCGGGATGCGGATATCCGTCTCATCACCGGTGTAGCGGAGCAGGCGGACCCCATCCTTTGTTCTCTCAGATTGAAAGTTCTGCATCATTCAGACTCTTTTCGATTTTTTTCTCGCGCTCGGAAAGCATGAACTTCTCGCTGTAGCGGAAGTATTCATCGCTGCCGTGACGCGCAAGGAACTGCGCACTGGAGTTGTTCACGGTCAGTTCCGTCACAAGGATCAGCATCTCATTGCCGTCTTCGTAGCACGTTTCCGTGAAGCGGAACAGATTGCCGATCTGGTCGCGCAGATCCGCGGTGTCTGCCTGCAGCGCCTTCACACGCGCATCAAACATTCCCTTGAGGATCTCGAATTCCTTCTCGGACCCCGCCGGCTTCTCCAGTCGGAACTTCTTCAGAACTTCCTCCGCAAAGGCGATCGGATACTGGCGCAGATGTCTCTCCGCATCGGTGAGGCCGTTGGCAGCCGCCAGTTCCTTCATATTCATCTGATCCTTCTGCATACGGATCGTGAGCAGCTCGGATACGGACGGTGCCCGGTCCGCCTTTCTGTCTTCACGGATCTCCTTTAATCTCGGGAGCAGGAAGCGAAGCGCATTTTCCTCATAAACATTGGCACGAAGTGCCGGAAGAAGCGCCTCTGTCAGAAGGCCCATCAGCGTGATCCGCTCATCAAACGACGCATTCTTCGCCCGCTCGATGATCTCCTGCCCCGCGTTTCCGTGCAGGATGTCGTGGATCTTGTAATCCTTGCGATATTTGGTATACAGCTTGTAATAGGTAGAAAACTCGCTGCTGATACGCGGATGACGGATATATTGGCTAATGAGTGTCTCATCTACCGCATAGCCCTTTTCCTCATACAGGTAGATCGTCTCGGACAGATCCTCCCAGCCGCGGGCGGTCACATAGTTTTTGCCGTCGACAGTCGTCTCGATCTCGTAGAAATCATCCGGCTTGATATCCAGATAGGTCTGGATCGATTTATGAATGCCGACCTTTTCGGCATAGTTTTTCCATGTCAGGTAATCCGGCTCCGCCTCGATCACCTTCAGACGGTCGAGCGTCACGACATCGAATTCATGCACGGAACGGTTGTATTCCGGCGGATTTCCGGCCGTGACAACGATCCAGCCCTTCGGGATCTGATGATTACCGAAGGTCTTGTACTGCAGAAACTGCAGCATGGACGGTCCCAGCGTCTCTGACACACAGTTGATCTCGTCAAGGAAAAGGATGCCCTCCTTCTTGCCGCTCTTTTCCATGTTCTCGTAAACGGACGCGATGATCTCACTCATCGTATACTCGGATACATTGTAGGATTCGCCCTGGTAGTTCTTGTGCACGATGAACGGAAGGCCCAGCGCACTCTGTCTGGTGTGATGCGTCATAGAATAAGAAACGAGGGAAATATCCAGTTCCTTTGCGATCTGCTCCATAATTGCGGTTTTTCCGATACCCGGCGCGCCGATCAGAAAGACCGGTCTCTGTCTCTCGAGCGGAATACGGTAATTGCCGAATCCGTCTTTCATCAGGTATACGCTGACTGCCTGTTCGATCTGCTGCTTTGCTTCCTGTATATTCACCTTGTTTCTCCTTGCTTGTTATATATTTTCTTATCTGCGCCGGCTGCCCTGTCGCGCGTCATCCCAGTTCGTCAGCCCGGAGCACGGTCCGGATCGCCCACGCGGGAACCTTCGGGATCTCAAACCCTTCCCGGATAAAAACGAAGGCCGTCTTGAATTCCGGTCTTCTGGCAGGGAACGTCCCGTAGCCGTCCGTAAAATAGAGCAGTCCCCGCAGGTGCGTGAATTCTCCCTGCGCCACCATCCGGTCCACCCGTTCGAAGACGGGCCGGAAATCGGTTCCGCCTGCTCCGGAGATCTCGATCTCCGACATATATTGATCGAATTCCGCCTGGTTCGTGATCTTCACATCCGACTGGATCTCGCTGTCACACTGTATGATGTGCAGATTCATCTTCTCCGCAAAGGTCTCGGTATTCTTCAGAATGTTCCATGTCTTATGCAGGAAGTTCCGCACCGTCCGTCCCTGACAGGATCCGGATGTATCCAGCGCAATTACGAAATCATTGATCTTCTGCGTCTCTCTGTACTCCAGCGGCTCGATCAAGGGCATGTTGCGGTACAGATTCATACCGTATGTATAATAGATATAGTCGAACTCATCGTCATTGACGTGCACTTCTTCGGTGCTGACCGCGAACTTTCGCAAAAACTCCGAATAGCTCTCCGTCTTCAGGAAGGTCTCGCGAAAAACTTTTTTCAGATTGCCCGATGTCTCCGACTGGTTCTTGTCAAAGGCTTCCATGCTGGTCTGCACGCCGTCGCTGATCCTCCGCCATTTCTGGCCGAGCGTCTCGCCGCCGTTCCGAATGATCATCTCCTCACGGAGGACATTCTCCAGCATCCAGAACTGATGCAGGTCCCTGTGAAAAAGGGGCGCGTCCTCGAGCATTCTCTCCGCCTCGTCCGGGTGCTTCAGCATGTAATGGTAGATCCGCTCCGCGGTAAGTTTTTCCGTCTTGCGGAGGATACCGTGCAGGGCATTCCGGATCTCCCAGTCCTCCGGCATCTCCAGTTCCTTCAGACGGCACTCAATGATCGCGTTCTCGACCGCCGCGTCTGCCGCGAAATCCCAATAGACGCGATTCAGACTCGAATAGCGGAACGGATGCGCGAACAGGCAGTGGAAGATCATATGAAGATACAATCGCGGAAGACTTTCCCGTTCCTCCCGGAAGAGACGGATCACCTCATCGGAACTGCAGTAGATATACATGCCGTTCGTTCCGAAGCCCGGCGGAAGTTCCTCCATGTAGCCGCCCGTATCAACGGCGCTTGTCCTCACGCGTTCCCCTTTGTCCCGGATCTCTTCCGGATCGGCCGGCTCATAATAGACCGCCGGCATCTGGAGGACCGCTTTGTTGAAGTAAGGCATGGCCGTCATCAGCTTCTGTCTGGTATATTCCAGAATCTGTCCGGACAGTCTGTCTCGCTCGGCAAATTTTTCCTGCCCTGTATTCTGTTTATCCTTCTGCTGCGCAGTATCCATGCCTGTAACTTTCCTCTCGATAATTTCAGATGCGGAACAGCGTATCGAGCAATCCTCTTCCGAGACTTGCGCCCACATTTCCGCCCAGTTTCTTGCCGAAGGAACCAAACGATTTGCCGACCTGCTTGCCGACCTCACGGCCGACGGTTCCCGCAACGGTCTTTCCGACACTCTTGATCTGGCGTTTCTTTGTCCGTTCTCTCTTCTCCGCTTCCTTCTGTGCGGCAGCCTGCTGGCGCGCGGCTTCCTTTGCATAGGCAGCCATTTCCTTTTCCTTGGCCGCCTCCTCTTTGTGAAGCTTTTCCAGCTCACGGCGATACTCCGCTTCCTCCGCAGCTGTCAGCTTTGCTTTCTTGCGGGCTTCTTCCGCCGCTGCCTCTTCGGCAGCCTGTTTTTCCGCCTCCGCCTGCTCGGCAAGGCCCTTTCTCTGCAGGAATTCATACGCGGAATCCGGATCATACCCTTCCGCGTAACGGCTGTACAGGAGACTGCCCTTGATGGACGAATCTCTCTCGGCATCGGTGATCACGCCCATGCGGCTCTTCGGAGGCAGGACATACGCCTTCTGAACGATCGCCGGAGCGCCCTTCTCATCAAGGAAGGAGATCAGTGCCTCGCCCGTTCCCAGAGTCTGCAGCACATCGATCGTGCGGAACTCCGGGTTGACGCGGAAGGAATCCGCCGCGGCCTTCAGCCCCTTCTGATCAGCCGGCGTATAGGCATGCAGAGCGTGCTGCACCTTGTTGCCGAGCTGCGCCAGAACACCGTCCGGAATATCTCTCGGATTCTGCGTAACAAAATAGATACCGACGCCTTTGGAACGGATCAGCTTCACGACCTGCTCGATCTTGTCCAGAAGGAGCGGAGACGCGTCATCAAAGAGGAGATGCGCTTCGTCGAAGAAGAAAACCAGCTTCGGTCTCTCCATATCACCGACTTCCGGCAGGCTCTCGAAAAGTTCGCTCATCAGCCAGAGCAGGAAGGTGGAATACAGCTTGCCGTTATTGATCAGGCTCTCGCTGTCGAGGATATTGATCATGCCCTTTCCGTCCGGATCTCTGACCAGCCAGTCTGCGATATTGAGTGCCGGCTCGCCGAAAAATACATCGGCCCCGGCCATCTCCAGCGCGACAACGGCACGGGTGATCGCGCCGATCGACGCACTGCTGATGCGGCCGTAATCCGCCTGCAGTTCCGCCTTATTCTCGTCGCAGAAGTTCAGCATTGCCTTCAGATCCTTGGTATCGATCAGCAGAAGGTTTCTGTCATCGGCGATCTTGAAAACGATCGTCAGAATATCGGACTGCAGATCGTTGAGGTTCAGGATGCGTGCCAGAAGGAGCGGTCCCACCTCGGAGATCGTCGTCCGAAGCTGAATTCCCTTCTCTCCGAACAGATCCCACAGCGTGACCGGATATCCCTGGTATGCGAATCCGGCCTCATCCAGATGGAACTTCGCGATCCTCTTCTGCATATTTTCGCTGTCCTCACCGGCAGCCATCGTCCCGGCAAGATCACCCTTTACATCAGCCATGAAGACCGGAACGCCCATGTCGCTGAACGCTTCAGCCATTACCTTCAGTGTAATCGTCTTGCCGGTGCCCGTAGCACCGGCGATCAGGCCGTGCCGGTTCGCCATTTTGGGGATCAGATTGATGTGTTCCCCGTTTTCCGTATCTGCCATCCAGACAAGTCCGTCTTTATACATAATTCCCTACCTCCGCATCTGCTCATCACAACGCCGGATACTCCGCCCGTTTTTAACCATAGTACTTATATTGTACCATATCAGGATTTCCTAGTCACGAACCAGCGAAAATTCTCTTCATAGAAAAGTCGTACCCTGTTCCCGCGGATCATGCAGGTATAGCAGATTCCCGTGCCTCCCGCCTTTCTGCTAGCCTCGCGCTGCACGCGCAGAACGCGGTCGACAGCATAGCGCCTGCCGTCCGTCCAGACCATCTCCGAAGGCGTCAGCGATCCTTCTCTGGAAAAAACGGCCGTCACATCGACATAGATCTTGTCCGGCTGCTCGGAAAGCGCCGAATCCTCCCTCTCCAGTGTAATTTTCTCGTTATATATCATTTATATCTCTCCTCTGCTCCCATGCATCGCATAAATATCCATTTCGCTTCCGCCTGTCATCCGAACATCTCCTCCACTCCCGTTCGGTTGCCGCGCTCCATGTAGCCGTGCGGGTGGATCACATTATCACTCTTCGCGTTCAGTGCGGACAGGTGCCTGTCCTTCAGCATGAGCCCCCGCTGCACGGCATGATAGCCATATCTGCGACGGATATCATCGATCGCGGAATCCAGCCGCTGCAGGCGGTCCCGGTCCGCCGGGCTCACAAACAGGCCGATCTGCCAGGGCGCGTTGTCCGGCACGAGCTTCGTCACGCGGATCCCCAGACTTCGAAGCGGCTTCTTCCATCCCCAGGCCTCGTGGAAAATATGGATCGCCTCCTCGGCGATCTCCGACGTGATGTTGGTCGGCGCCGCCATACGATGCTGCTTCGTAAAACCGTATAATTCCGTATCCCGGACCCAGACTTCGACCACGTAGCCCGCAAAGTTATTCTCCCGGAGCCGCGCGCCCACACTTTCCGCCAGCAGGTACAGGATGATCGAGGCATCCTCATCGTTGACGATGTCCCGCGGCGCAGTCATCCCGTTGCCGATGCTTTTCATCGGAACCGGCGTATGTTCCGGGCTCACCGGAGTCCGGTCCTCTCCGTTTGCGAATGCGTAGAGGATCAGCCCCGCCTTTCCGAGCATCCGTCTCAGAAAAGCCGGATCCGTCTGTGCCAGCTCGCCGATCGTACGGATGCCGACGTTCCTCAGTTTTCTCTTTGTTGCCGGTCCCACATACAGCAGATCCTCCGCCGGCTGCGGCCAGACGATATCCCGGTAGTTCTCCGGTGTGATCTCCGTCACCGCGTCCGGCTTCTTGTAATCCGAGCCGAATTTCGCGAAGATCTTGTTCCAGCTGACGCCGATGCTGACCGTCACGCCGAGCTCCGCCTTCATCCGCTGCCGGATCTCCTCCGCGATCGCGGTCCCGTCACCCTTGATCCCGATGCTCTCCGTTACATCCAGCCAGCACTCATCGATACCGAAGGCCTCCTGCTTGTCTGTATAATCCGCATAGATCTCATGTGCCAGCCGGGAAAAACGCAGATACCGGTCGTAATGCGGCGGCACAAAGATGATCCCCGGGCAGACCTGCCTCGCCTGCCAGAGTGCCATCCCCGTCTTCACTCCCGCCTTCTTCGCCTCCTGGCTCTTCGCCAGCACGATCCCGTGCCTGCTTTCCGGATCACCGCCGACCGCCATGGGCTTTCCCCGGAGCGCCGGGTGGTACAGCAGCTCGATCGTCGCGTAGCAGCTGTTCATATCGGAATGTAAAATCGTACGCATTGTCCTCACTCCCTTACATTCCTTTATTCCTTATCCGTGCCGTTGTTCTTTGACTGTTCTTTGAATCAAAGTTCAATTTTCCTCTTATCGCTTTCCTCTTGACAAAAAGGGGAAAATCCCTTACGATAAGGGAAATTAAATTTCCTCTTATGCCGTGAAGTATAGATTCCTCATTATCGTTTGTCAAGAGGAAAGATGGGAGTTGAAAATGACATTCGGAGAAAAGATTCGTTATCTGAGAAGAAAAAATAACCTGACACAGGCGGAGCTTGCGGACAAGGCCGGCGTGACCCTTCGCACCGTCCGCGGATGGGAATCGGAAGGGCGCTACCCCAAGCGCCGCGCCCTGTACGGGGAACTTGCCGGGATCCTCGGCGTGGATTCCGAAGACCTGATCTCCGCCGATGACGCCTTCATTATGGAGGCAGGCGCCAAAGGCGGAAGCCGCGGCCGCAGACAGGCGGGTCTTCTGGTCAATGAGCTCGGCGGCCTTTTTGCCGGCGGCGAACTGTCCGAAGAGGATAAGGATGCCGTGATGCGCGACCTGCAGGATGCCTACTGGCGCGCAAAGGATGAGAACCGCAGGAAATACACGCCCGCAAAGTATCGCACGGATAAGAACGAAGCCATGTAAACGGAGGGATGGATCTTGATAGATTCCCGTACAATATATGACAGGGCCTCCGAGGTGAGAAAGCTTTCCCCGGCGCATGATCTGCTGCAGACCGCCGAAGAACTCGGGATCGACGTTGTTTTTTCCGACCGCTATACCGAGCTGCTCGGTATGTATACCTGCCGCTGGCGCCACCGCTTTATTTTTCTCAACGACCGTATGGATGAAGAAATGACGCGGATGGTTCTGGCCCATGAGATCGGCCACGACCGGCTGCACCGCCCGCTTGCCGCCAACGGCCTGCTGCAGGAGTTCACCCTGTTCAATATGAAAGACAAAACCGAATATGAAGCCAATGCCTTTGCCGCCCATCTTCTGCTGGACGACAAGGATGTTCTCGACCGGATCTACGCAGGCTATGATGTGTCGGAGATCGCGCGCGATCTTCACGTTGATATCAATCTGCTACTGATCAAGACGCAGGAACTGAACCGGATCGGCAATGAATTCCGCCTGCCCTTCGAACCGGACAGCGCATTTTTCCGGAAGATCCACTGCTAAGACGCCGGTAATTTTCCCCCGGGCCGCAGTCAGTTCTGCTGTGCTTTCCGGCGACGGCGGCGCACGCTGTTGATATGCCGCTCGAAATCGCCGCTGTTGATCAATTCGGTCAGCACATACTGCTCAAAAGTAGAAACGGTACAGGAATAGAAGCCGATCGTCTCACGGAAGCGCTCGATCATCTGCTCCGGAAGGATCATATAACCGATTCGCATCGATGGCGCGACCGTCATGGAAAAGGTATTCAGGTAAATGACGGTCCGTTCCGGCTCCAGGGAGAAAAGTGTGTCCGCAGTCTTTGTGGAGATCGTGAATTCCGAATCGAAATCATCCTCTATGATGACGCCTCCGCGCTCCTTTGCCCAACGGATATATTCGCGGCGCTTGGATGCCGTAGCGGTAATCCCGCTCGGATAGCTATTGAACGGCGTGACGTGGAGGATCTGCGCCTTCGACCTTGCCAGGGCTTCCGACCGGATCCCCTCCGGCCCCATGGCGAGCATCTCACACTCTGCGCCGTTGGCGGTATACATACGATGGATCTTTTCATAAGAAGGATCTTCCAGTGCGTACAGGCGGTCGCGGCCGAGGAGCTGCACGATCAGGCTGTACAGATATTCCGCGCCGGAACCGATAACGACCTGTTCCGGCTTGATCCGGATATTGCGGCTCCGCAGAAGATAAGAAGCGATCGCCTCGCGAAGTTCCGGGATACCGCTTCCCTGGGATTTGACCAGAATATCCTCCCCTCGAAGGGAGATCACGCGGCGCATCGTGCGGGCGAGAACCGTGAAAGGCATTTCATCCTCCTCACTCTCTTCCGCCCTTCCAAATGCAGGCGCGTCTTTTCTATATTCCGCCTCTGCGGTTTCTGCCCCGCCGACGGGTACCAGATCCGCTTCCCTGTAAATGACAAAATATCCGCTTCTCTGTCTGGTCTCCACATAGCCTTCATCGACCAGGATCGCGTAGGTATGCTCCACCGTTACGAGACTGATGCCTATTTCCGCGGCGATGAACCGTTTCGACGGCAGGCGTGTTCCGTATGGGTAGATCCCGTTCACGATATCCTCCCGCATATAAATATAAAGCTGCATATAGGCCGGCATGTGTGATAATCTGTCGATTTTATATCTCATCTGGTATTGTCCCTTCCGCATTATTTATTAGTTTTATAATACCACATGGATACTATCCTTTTTACATCTTTTACATCGGAAGAGCATAAATCCACAAAACCGCTTCGCGATGCATACATCGTGCTATAATGGACATAAAGTCGCACGCCCGCCGGTTATCGATGTTTTGCTAAAGATCTATCCTGTTGATCACAGGTTGGCAGCAGGCAGGGCTGTGCCAATATGCTCAAAAAAATACAGGAGGCTGATTACTATGGAATTTGGAAAATTACAGAAAGAAATGATTGCCGCCATGAAGGCGCACGATAAAGTCCGCAAGGATACGATCGCCGCCCTTGTGTCCGGTGCGAAAAAAATCGCCATTGACGAAGGAAGCCGCGACAACATTACAGAAGAGATCGTAGGCCGCGCCATCATGAAAGAGTTTCGCGCCGCAAAAGAGCAGTTCGAAGCATGCCCGGATGACAGAGCCGAACTAAAGGCAGAATACAAGACCCGTCTGGACATTATCGGAGAATACGCGCCGAAGATGCTTTCGGAAGAAGAGATCGAGAAGATCCTCACAGAAAAATTCGCGGATGTCATTGCCACCAAGAACCGCGGCCAGATCATGAAGGCCGTCATGGCGGAGCTGAAAGGGAAGGCGGACGGCAAACTGATCAATCAGGTCGTCTCCAAGCTTTGCAAATAAAAAAGCTGCCCGGTAATTCGCTGCTGACCACAGGCGAATGACCACAGGCGAATGAACACTATATTACATGGGACGATAAAGCAAAAAAGGAACCGCTCACCTGCGGTTCCTTTTTCGCTCTATAAGATCACTTGTTTAAAATCACTTGTTTAAATTACTTGTTTTAAAATCACTTGCTGTAAAATTATCTGATTTACAGGCAGTGAATCTCAGTCCATCGCGCCCTTGATGAGTTTCATCAGGTCTTCAAAGGTCTCGCAGGACGGAATCTCCGGATAATCCTTCTTGATCTGATCGGTACTGCGGAACAGGAAACCTGCTTTGCTGGCCTGGATCATGCCGAGATCGTTAAAGCTGTCACCGCTGGCGATGGTCTCGTATCCGATCGACTGAAGCGCCTTTACGGTCGTGAGTTTGGATTTCTCGATACGCATCTTGAAACCGGTGATCTCGCCGTCCGGTGCAACCTCCAGTGTGTTGCAGAAGATGGTCGGCATACCGAGCTTCTTCATCAGCGGTCCGGCAAACTGGGTGAAGGTATCGCTGATAATGATGACCTGTGAGAAGGAACGAAGCTCATCCAGGAACTCCTTTGCGCCCGGAAGGGGATCGATCTTCGCGATCGTCTCCTGGATCTCTTTCAGTCCAAGGCCGTGCTCCTTCAAAATGCCGATTCTCCACTTCATCAATTTGTCATAGTCCGGTTCGTCGCGTGTGGTGCGCTTTAACTCCGGGATCCCGCTTGCTTCCGCAAATGCGATCCAGATTTCCGGAACGAGTACGCCTTCGAGATCGAGACAGGTGATATACATGGACATTGTTTTTCCTCCCTTTCAAGCTTGAAATGATTTGCAGTATGTAATCGGCATTGTCATGCCATTCAACAACATTCTATTCTCCGGTCAGACGAGCAGATCGGTCGGTTCACCGATCGGCAAACGAATCGGTAAATTCTATGATCAGACGAGCAGATCGGCAAGTTCGAGAATCAGACGCTCGGTTTTTTCCCAGCCAAGGCAGGGATCGGTGATCGATTTTCCGTAGATACCTTCGCCGATCTTCTGGCTGCCGTCCTCGATGTAGCTTTCGATCATGAGGCCTTTGACGATACTCTTCACATCATCCGACATGCGGCAGCTGTGCAGAACATCCTTCGCGATGCGGATCTGTTCCAGATACTGTTTGCCGGAGTTGGAGTGATTCGTATCGACGATGACAGCGGGATTCATCAGATCGCGCTCCCTGTACATTTCATACAGGCCGCGAAGATCTTCATAATGATAGTTCGGCATGCTGCGTCCGAATTTGTCGACATAACCGCGAAGGATCGCGTGCGCAAGCGGATTTCCGGTCGTCTGAACTTCCCAGCCGCGATACAGGAACTTGGACGGTGACTGCGCTGCGGTGATGGAATTCATCATGACGGAAATATCGCCGCCCGTCGGATTCTTCATGCCTGCCGGAATACCGATTCCGCTGGCTACCAGACGATGCTGCTGATCCTCCACCGATCTTGCGCCGACTGCTACATAAGCGAGCAGATCGGAAAGGTACCTGTGATTTTCCGGATAGAGCATTTCCTCCGCGCAGGTAAATCCGGTTTCCTTCACCACCCGCGTATGCATCTCGCGAATCGCGATAATGCCGGCCAGCATATCCTCCGCCTTCTCCGGATCCGGCTGATGAAGCATTCCCTTATATCCTTTACCGAGAGTACGCGGTTTATTCGTATAGACGCGCGGGATAATGAAGATCTTATCCTTGACCTTTTCCTGCACTTTCGCCAGACGCTGCATATAATCGAGAACGGCCTCTTCGTTATCCGCGGAGCAGGGGCCGATGATCAGCATCAGCCGGTCGTCCTTTCCGGTGAAGATATCCGCGATCTCTTTATCGCGTGCCTCTTTTACTGTTTTTACCTTTTCATCCGTCGGGAACTCCTGCTTGAGCTCTTCCGGTGTCGGAAGTTTTCGGATGAAATTCATTTGCATTTCCATATTCCCGTACTCCTTTTCAGTACTGATTGTTTTCTATCATAGCACATATGTTGAATAAATAAAATCGGAATGCGGGAAAATCCGGCCGAAACGGGTATCCTTCGGGAATCGCCATACCACATATAGCTATGGATAACCGATGATTCCGCTTTATTCTCAATTGAATTTTTCCATTGATTAAACTATACTTGAAATCGCATAAATATTAGAAAGAAGGATATGCACATGATTACACAGCTTGCCATTTTTGCGGAAAATACGAAGGGAACGATGCGCGATCTTACCGGCATTCTCGCCGACGCCGGAATCAATCTGTACGGCATGGTCACCAATGACAGTGCCGAATTCGGCATTGTCCGCATGCTGACCTCTGACAGTGACAAGGCCAAAGAGGTTCTGAAAGATGCCGGATATCTGGTGCACAGCGACCGCGTTCTCGCCGTCAATATCAGTGACGAGTGCGGCGGACTGAATTCGCTCCTGAAGGTACTGACCGACGCCAATATAAATATCGATTACATTTATCTGTCCTGGAACAGAAAAAACGCCTCGCCGATCGCCATTTTCAGCTGTACTGAAGCAGCAACCGTCGAGGAGTTTCTCCGCAGCCGAGGATACGAGACCCTCGGCAAAATCTACTGACGCGAAAAACGGTTCTAACGCATCACGCTTTCTTACTCTGTGCCTTCGCCAGGAATTTTTCATTCCCGATCACGAAGCGTTCATGCGTACCGCTGCCGATCGTTCCGGCTTCGTCGTAAACATTCACACGAAATACCAGGCGTCTCCTGTCGACCTCTTCGAGCTCTGTCTCGCAGGTCACCTGCATGCCGACCGGGGTCGGTGCCGTATGCTGCACGTTCAGCAGCGTTCCGACGGTTCCCTCTCCCTCGGCAAGGTACGGCGCCACGCTCGTCCACGCCGTTTTTTCAATTAACGCGATCATGCACGGTGTTGCAAAAACCGACAGTTCGCCGCTTCCCATTACTTTCGCCGTCATCTCTTCCGTGACGGTCAGTGTCAGTTTTCCTTTGACTCCTTTTTCCAGCATCTGCCTTCTCCTTCCACATCATATCTACTTATTATTCCTGCCCCGCAGTTACATCTCTAAATTGTCTTCCCGGGAAAATCTCAAAACCTCACCATCGCGAAGAATGACGCACCGACCACGGTAAGCAGGCCGGAAATAACGATCGCCAGACTGCTCATCGCGCCCTCGATCTCACCGATCTGCATCGCTTTCGCCGTACCGATCGCGTGAGAGGCAGATCCGATCGCCAGACCTCTTGCGATCGGACTCTTGATTCGCATCAATTTGGTGAAATTCGCCGCGATCATATTTCCCACAACACCGGTGATAATGATGACCGCCACCGTGATCGTCACATTACCGCCGAGCTCCTCGGATACACCCATGCCGATCGCCGTCGTGATCGATTTCGGCAGCATCGTCACATAATATTCGTGAGACAGGCCGAAGAGCATCGACATGGCAAGGATCGATCCCATCGAAGTCAGCGCGCCCGCGATCGTGCTGATCAGGATCGCCTTGATATTCTTTTTCAGGATCGCCATCTGCTTGTACAGCGGGATCGCCAGAGCGACCGTCGCCGGTGTCAACAGGTAGCTCAGATATTTCGCGCTTGCGTTAAAGCTCTCATAGTCAATGTGAAAAACATTGAGTACAACAATGCATACAATGATCGAGATCATCAGAGGATTAAAAAAATCCTTCTTTGTTTTTGCCCGAAGCCACACGCCGAGTCCGTATGTGATCATGCTGAGGACTACACCGACAGTAGCAGAACTCTGAATCAATTCTCCACTCATACTTTCTCATCCTCCGTATCCGCACTTGTTTCCGCGTTCGCGCTCAATCCCGCATCCGCATTCGCTTCTGTGTCCGCATTCAGCCCGTCATTCGCGGTTGATTCCACGTTCACATCCGCATTCACTTCCGTATCTCCGCTCGACTCCTCATTTGCCCACGATTCCGCGTTCGATTCCGCATCCCTGCCGATCACGAAATCCGCGACCTTACCGGTTACGGCCATAACCAGAAACGTTGAAACGATTGAAATGATGACGATCGGAATGACGACCGGCTTCAGGTCACCCCAGGCTGTAATGAGCCCGACACCTGCCGGAATAAACATCACCGGCATGATCTCGATCAGAAATTCCGCCGTCTTGTCGACGCTCTCCAGCTTGATGACCTTCGTCACAAGCAGGATCAGCATCAGAACGAGTCCGTAAATGCTCGCCGGGATCGGCAGATCGATAAAGTGGTTCAGAAATTCACCGATGCAAGTCACGATCAGAATGATCGTGAACTGTTTCATGTACTTCAAAGTTTCACCTTCCTACTTAAATGTTGCTGCGCCGAAATGTGTTCAGTCGGCTAATATACTAGCACGGAAGGCATTTTATGAAAATAGCGCGGCGCGTTCTAAATAAAAACAATCTTCACCGTTTCTGAATTTTGATTTTAGAAATTTTATAATTCTTTTAGCCGGCATCCATATTTCTGTCACATTCACTCTGTATACTTTGTATCAAGATAGTTGATTAACCACTCACTATCTCCCCCCTCATTTTAAATTAACAAACAGAGACCGGTGCAGAAATGCATCGGTCTTTGTTTGTGCTCACAACTCTATTCCCGGCCGCTGGACGCTCACGTTTTTTCACCGGCTCGCTTTTGTCCTGTAACCCCAATAAAAAACGACCGCTCAAGCAAGCGGCCGTTTTTTTATAAAGGAAGGAGATTCCGGTTACTCACCGGATATATGAAAAAGAAACGAAAAAAGTAATTTGTTGTTTCTATGGTTCATAGTATACGGGTGAGTTGTGTCCTTCCCATGTTCAGTCTGTGTATGATCTGTGAACATTCCATCAATATTTATATTATGCGAGGATCGCCAGGCAGACGATCAGTGCAGCGGCAATGCCGATCAGACCTCCCACAATGATCTCCGGAAGTGTATGTCCGATCTTCTCGCGAAGCGGTTTATTGAAGAGCGGTTCCTTCCCCTCCGCAAGATCGCGCTCGCGGAGCTTGTTCAATACCTGTGCTTCACGCCCCGTCTCCATGCGCACACCCATCGCGTCATAGATGACGATGATGCCGAAGAAGAAAGCCATCGGAAACTCGAAGCCGCCGACACCGTAGGTAAGAGCTGTCGCCGTAATCAGGCCGAGCGAAGTGGCGGAATGAGAACTGGGCATGCCGCCGCTGCCCGTAAGCCGGTCTACGGTGAAGCTTCCCTTCACAACATCCAGCAGGACTTTGGAGACCTGTGCCACGGCCCATGCCAGGAGCGCGGAGATCAATACTTTATTCGTAATCAGATCCATGAAAAAACCCTGAACATCCTTCATAGTTTCTCCTTTCTGTCAAACGGAAGCATCTTTCAACCGTTCAAACTCTGATAAATTGTATGACCATTATACATCAAATAAGAATTCCCGTCTCTATGTTTTTCCATATGCAGCGGGCACCGCCCAACCTTACGAACAGAATTTCCATGAAATGTATGCCTGCGTCACGAACCGGCTTGCACTGTATTTATTTAAACAGGATATCCGGCAGTTTGGGCAGGAATTTGCCAAATCGATGAGCAATGAAACCGACCAGAAGCGCGGCGATGATGGTTCCGATTCCGATTCCGTTCAATTTTCCGAAGAACAGAAAGGACAGGATACCCGCGCAGACCGCCATCGTCGTATCGAAGACGATCTTTGTTTTTCCGAACTGCGTGTGAAAACGGATCGTCACGGCGCGGACAAAGGACTCGCCCGGCAGCATGACCACATTGGCGATCACTTCGATATACACGCCGAAGCCGAGGACAATGCAGCCGATCAGGATCGATACGAAGCGCGATACGTAGCTTTCCGGGTTGAGCCAGGTGAAGAGCCACATGCAGAAATCGATGAAATAACCGAAGGCAATGGAGACCGGAAACTGCAGAAGACTGGATTTCTGAAATTTCTTTCCCAGAATAAGGATCTGCAGGACGATCAGCAGGATGCTGAAATAAATGGTGAAGATGCCGAGAGTCGGCTTGAATTTCAGGCTCAGGACATACGGGATACTGGAGATCGGGGATGTTCCGAGATTTGATTTGGTGATCAGGGCAACGCCGAGAGCATTGATAAACAGACCGATAACAAAAACAATGTAACGCTTGGTAAGTTCTTTCTTTGACACGTAATTTCTCCCTCTACTACAAAAAAAAGCACACAACAGTAGAAATCCTACCAGTTGTGTGCCCCTTGTGTCAATTGTAATATTCGTGTATCCCGCGGATTCCCAGGTTTCTTCCGTCCAGAGTCTCACGTACCGCGCCAGCCGTCAGCGGATCCCCAGGATCTCCTCCGCGTTCCGCACACGCTCCTTCGTTGGCGGATCCACGCCCTCGAGCGGGTAAGGAATGCCGAGTGACTTCCATTTAAAGGCGCCGAGCGTATGGTACGGAAGGATCTCCGTTCGCTCCACGTTGTGCAGCGTATCAAGGAACGCGCGCAGCCGGTGCAGCAATTCATCGTTGTCCGAGCCGCCCGGCACGAGGACGTGACGGATCCAGACGGGTTTTCCGATCTCATCAAGCCACTTCGCGAAATCCAGAATGTTGCTGTTCGTCCGTCCGGTCAGCTCCCGGTGCATCGCGTCATCGATCTGCTTAATGTCGAGCATGACCAGATCGGTATATTTCATCAGTTCCTGTATCTTTGAGAAAAACGGCTCCTCCCTCGTGAAGGGCTGTCCCGCGGTATCCAGCACCGTGTGGATCTTCTTCTCCTTCGCCTTGCGGAAAAGCTCGATCAGAAAATCGATCTGCAGAAGCGGTTCCCCGCCGCTGACAGTGATCCCGCCGTTCTTTCCCCAGTAGGTCCGATAACGGTATGCCGTCCGGATCAGCTCATCGGCCGTCATTTCCCGCACACTGGTGCCGGTGAGACTCCACGTATCCGGGTTGTGGCAGAAGCGGCAGCGCAGGTTGCACCCCTGCAGAAAGATCACATAGCGGACACCAGGTCCGTCCACGGAGCCGAAACTCTCCAGCGAGTGCACGCGGCCTGTCAGCGGTGCGGCAGTTTTTTCCGCGGATACATTAGGTTCTGCTGTGTTCATTACAGTGTACCGTGGCAGGTTCTGGAGATTACATCCATCTGCTGCTCCTTGGTCAGGTCGATGAACTTAACGGCATAACCGGATACACGGATGGTGAAGTTTGCGTACTCTTCTTTCTCCGGATGCTCCATCGCATCGATCAGTTTCTCTACGCCGAATACGTTCACGTTCAGGTGATGCGCACCCTGGTTGAAATAGCCGTCCATTACCTGTACCAGTGTACCGACGCGCTCTTCCTCACTGTGGCCGAGAGCGTCCGGATTGATGGTCTGGGTGTTGGAAATTCCGTCAAGCGCCCAGGTGTACGGAAGCTTCGCAACAGAGTTGAGGGATGCGAGAAGACCGTTTTTCTCTGCGCCGTAGCTCGGGTTAGCTCCCGGAGAGAGCGGTGCGCCGGCTTTTCTGCCGTCCGGAAGGCTTCCGGTAGCTTTTCCGTATACAACATTGGAGGTGATGGTCAGGATCGAAGTGGTCGGCTCCGCATCTCTGTAAGTATGGAACTTCTTGATCTTCGTGATGAAGGTCTTCAGCAGCCATACGGCGATATCATCGGCGCGGTCATCATCGTTTCCGTAGCACGGGAAGTCACCTTCGGTCTCGTAATCAACGACGATACCTTTCTCGTTGCGGATCGTTTTTACCTTGGCGTACTTGATCGCAGACAGGGAATCGACAACATGGGAGAAGCCTGCGATTCCTGTCGCGAAGGTGCGGCGCACATCGGTATCGATCAGAGCCATCTCCGCTGCTTCGTAGTAGTATTTGTCATGCATGTACTGGATCAGGTTGAGCACGTTTACGTACAGACCTGCGAGCCAGTCCATCATCTTGTCGTATTTCTTCATGACGGTATCGTAATCCAGATACTCGTCGCGGATCGGCGCGAACTCCGGCCCCACCTGCATGCCGGTCTTCTCGTCAACACCGCCGTTGATCGCGTACAGAAGGCACTTCGCGAGGTTAGCGCGCGCGCCGAAGAACTGCATCTCTTTACCGGTCTGCGTAGCGGATACACAGCAGCATACCGCGTAATCGTCGCCCCATACCGGACGCATTACATCGTCGTTCTCGTACTGCACGGAGCTTGTCTCGATCGAGATGTAAGCGGCATAACGCTTGAAGGCTTCCGGCAGACGCTCGGAGTACAGAACGGTCAGGTTCGGCTCCGGGCTCGGTCCCATGTTCTCGAGGGTTCGCAGGAAACGGAAATCGGTCTTTGTTACCATGGAACGTCCGTCCTGACCGAGGCCGGCTACGTCCAGAGTTGCCCATACCGGATCGCCGGAGAAGAGCTGGTTGTAGCTCGGGATGCGGGCGAACTTGACCATACGGAATTTCATGGTGATATGGTCGATCAGTTCCTGTGCTTCCTTCTCGGTGAGGGTACCGTTGTCCAGATCACGCTGGATGTAGATATCCAGGAAGGTGGAAACACGGCCGACGCTCATCGCGGCGCCGTTCTGCGTCTTGATCGCAGCGAGGTATCCGAAGTACAGCCACTGAACAGCCTCTTTCGCCGTTTTTGCCGGCTCGGAGATATCGAAACCGTAGATGGCAGCCATCTCTTTCATGCCCTTCAGGGCGCGGATCTGCAGAGCGATCTCCTCACGCTGACGGATGATGTCATCGGTCATGATACCGCTGCCGCAGTTTGCGAAATCCTCTTCCTTCGCCTGGATCAGCAGATCGATTCCATACAGAGCGACACGTCTGTAGTCACCGACGATACGGCCGCGGCCGTAGGTATCCGGAAGACCGGTGATGATCTTGTTGTGACGCGCCAGCTTCATTTCCGGTGTGTACGCGTCAAAAACGGCTGTGTTGTGTGTTCTGGTATATTCATTGAAGATCTTGTGCAGTTCCGGATCGACCTGATATCCGTAGGTCGAGCAAGCCTGCTCTGCCATCTTCGCGCCGCCGTACGGCATGAATGCGCGTTTCAGTGGCTTATCGGTCTGCAGGCCGACGATCTGCTCCAGATCCTTCATGGATTTGTTGATATATCCCGGTCCGTGGGATGTAAGAGACGATACGATGGAAGTGTCCATATCGAGGACGCCGTTTTTCGCACGCTCGGCCTTCTGCAGCTTCTGCAGAGCACCCCACAGTTTATCGGTTGCCTCGGTCGGGCCCTCCAGGAATGACTCATCACCGTCATAGGGGGTGTAGTTATTCTGAATAAAGTCTCTGACATTAATCTCTTCTTTCCAAAGGCGGCCTTCAAAGCCGTTCCACTGTTCTCTCATTTCCATATCAGTATCCTCCTCTGATAACAATTTGCCAGGCGTCCGTTTTCTCATGATTTTATCCTAACATGAAAAAAACCCGCACGCACTGAGCACCTCTTTGCCCAGACGGTCGGCTTTCCGAATCCCGTACTCCATGTGGTTTATCCACTTCCGTCAGTCATACGGGATAAGGTCATTGTAGCTACAGGAATTCGAACTGTCAACCATCTTTTGCATGTTTGTATATTATTGTAGAAACGGCTTTCTTTCTTTGATTTAAATCAATTTTTTTGGTGCTTTTTGCCACGTATTTTATTAAGTACATTCAACACCTTCTTCCGCTGCACTTTTCGGATCCTGCTCCCCGGAAGAAAAAACGGTATCAGGATCGGCACGGCACGGCAGCAAAAGCGGTATCAGGATCGGCACGGCACGGCAGCAAAAGCGGCGCAAAAGCACCCCTTCAAAAAGGTTGCAATCGCAAAAAAAATACTGTATAATCTGTCTGTTGAATGTTCTGTAGGACGTTCCGCGCCGGCGTGGCGGAACAGGCAGACGCCCGGGACTTAAAATCCCGTGGGTAGCGATACCCGTACCGGTTCGATCCCGGTCGCCGGCAGTACAACAAAAACGGCTGTCACACTTGCTGATAAAGCTTGTGTGGCAGCCGTTTTTTACTGCGCCGCGACGATTCTTCGCGATGGCAGTGGCAGCCACATTTTCCAAGGACTGCCACAAACAAAGCACAGTAGACACAGACAGGAGCATGGCAAGAGGACTGCCATAAGCAAAGCTTATGAAGCCGCCGGCACTTATGCACCGTATTCTGGTGCATTACGTGGCGCTGCGAGCTGAGTAGAGCGCGAGCGTCTTTGCGGTGGCAGTCCTCTTGCATGCTCACGCTGTAGTACGTTGCTTGTGGCAGTCCCAGGCATGGAGCCACCACGTCGCTCGCCGCTCAGAATCCCAGGTTATCGTTGACGATGATCGCCTTCATTCTTCCCTCGTGCCGTGAGAAACGGGTGATCAGGAAGTTGCAGCAGATCGTATCGGGGGATTTGCAGTCAAAGCAGGTTCCTGTCTTCCTGCAGGGCGTATCGATCTGGAAGCGCTGCGCGTTGGCAGGCGCGGCGACGTGTCTCGCGCGCTTCATGGCCCCGTCCAGATCGTCGCAGATCTTGTTCATGCCGACGATGAAGAGAACATGCTTCGGTCCCTGCGCGATCGCGGAGACGCGGTTGGAGTTGCCGTCGATATTGACGATCACGCCGTCCCGGGTCATGGCATTGACCCCAGCCAGATAATAATCCGCATCATAGGCCCAGAGCATGGCCGCTCTTTTATCCTCGACCTTGTCCCTGTCCAGAAACTCATAGTTTCCTTCCTGCAGCGCCTCGGCCAGGCCGATCTCATGCACGCTCATACCGCCGCCCATCGTGATCTTGCTTCCCTCCGGGATCAGATCCAGCGCGATCTTCAGCGCCTCTTCCTTTGATGCCGCATAGAAAGCATCGATGTTGCGGGATTTGAGTCCCTTGATCGTTGTCTGCGCCAGCAGCTCGTTGCGTTTTCTCATGTTCTCATTCATCATTCTTCACCTCTTCCGCCCACTTTTTCAACATGGGACTGTTTTCCTTGTATTGACAGTTTTCGTAATTCGCGATGACTGCTTCCGCGGCTTTATCCGCCTGCGCTTCATATTCCTCCGCGCCGGCAAAACTCTTCCATTCGGAATAATCCTCGCAGGCATCGGTGATCTCCCAGAAGAGATCGAACTCATCGCCGCGTGTCGCATCCACGTTCTTGAGCGCTGTTTTCAGAGACCCATATTGCTTCTGGTTATAGAAATAGTAGCAGTATTCAATGGACCGCGCCTTGTCATCCTCGCCTGTCACGACATTGATCCCCATAAAACCTATCAGGATCAGAAGCAGGAGCAAGAAGGTCAGTGCGAGGACCGCTATCGTCTTGATGCCCATCATGAGCACAGACGGCTGCCCGGAAAAACGTTTTTCTCTCATGACGCATCGCCTCCTTCCCGGAATTCCGGTGCGACCTCCCAGCCGTTTATCCGGGACAACTCCGTGATCAGGCGCTGCTTCCAGCCCACAAAGTCAACTTTTTCGATGGCCGCCTGCCCCTCCTTGTAGAGATCATCCGGCATGTGCAGGTAGTTTTTCAAAAAAGAGTTCGCCAGATCCACATATTTGGCCTGCCCTGCTATAAAGTCCTCCGGCAGCCGATCCTGTCGGTAATACTCTTCCCAATTCAACTGGAAGTAACAGGAAAAAACGGCGGAATAGAGATACGTATCCAGGAGTTCCGTATCCTTCGCGCTCTCTCCCTTCTCCGGGATCCACTCCAGCGCCTGCATGATATCACTGCGAAGGCGGTCATTCACCTCCCACAGGTCCGCCGTCTCCAGGTATTGTTCCCACTGATCCCGCTTCTCACCGTCCGGATCCAGCTCCCGATCATACGTTTCGGGGTATCCGTAGATGTTTGTATCGGAATAGATCTCGTTCTCACTGATCAGTCTCTGCAGCGCCTCATAATTGCCGCTGTCAAAATAGGAGGCCGCTTCTTCGGTGAGTTTCGCCTCATTATGTTTGAGATCCTTATTTTTTGCGGTTCTGACCGCGTCGTATCCATAGGCCGAACCGAGAACAAAGATCACTGCAAGCACGAGGGCGATCACACCCTCCACCACCAGGATCCTTGTGATCACACGATTATATACATACGGAGAAGTTTTCTTCTGCGCCTTCCGCCTCTCCTCCTCGAATTTCTGTTCCGCTTCCGTCCGCTCGTGGACCCACAGCTTTCCGAGCGCGTTTTCCGTGCCGCAGAAGGGGCAGGTCATCCTGATCGTTGGAAACGTCGCCCCGCAGTTCTTACACTTCATGAATTTGCTCCCCTCATGATACCGATATTGTTCGCTTCACGATTCCGACCTCGTTGCGTTTCACGGTTCCGTCTTCGTTTGATTCGCGATTCCGGCTTCGTTCGATTCGCAATTTTGGCTTCGCTCGCTCCGCGATTTCGGCTTCGTTCGATTCGCGATTTCAGATTCGTTCGATTCGTGATTTTTATAACTCACCCCGCGAGTCTCTCGATTGCCTCCCCTGCAATTTCCGTATAGTACTTATCGTACGTATAGGCTTTTGTTCCGTCGGCGATTTCCTCTTCCGTCAGCTGATAGATGTCCCGAAGGATCTCCTCCGCCCGGGAATGAAAATCTTCCGCCACTTCCTGTTGGTCATAGATGTAGCCATCCGCTTCCCAGCCCTCCGTGATCGACAGAACACGGAAACAACGGAAAATATCGCCCTCGACCACTTCCGTGTAGGCATCACGCAGCTCTTTCGTACTCATCGACCCGCTGTCTCTGCGGATCTGTTCCACATGCTCTTTCGTGTTGATCTCCGCGCTGTCCAGACACTCATAGAGATCCGCCATCTCCGCATACTTTACAAAAGTATCTTTTCCCATCAGGTCGTGTTTCTGCATATAGGCATCGAGTTCTTTGATCTCCCCCGCCTGATACATGGCTTCCAGTTCCGCCTTCCGACTCTGCAGCCTGGAATAAGACGTCCGGCTTCGGATTACGGAGAACACAGCGGTGACAAGCATCGCCGCCAGAATGAGCAGAAGGACCCATTTAAGTACCCTGCCGGTCTTCTTCTCGGCCTTTTGCCCCGCTTGGTACGGGACATATTTCTGGTCTCCGGCCGCTTTCTTCAGCTTCTTTACATATTCTCTCTGCTCCGCTTCCACTACCGGAACATTCTCCGTTCCGCAGAAGGGGCATTCCGCGCGCCCGTCCTCATAGTTGGCGCCGCAATTCGAACACTTCATGGATCCGCTCTCCATATCACTGCATCGATTTCTATCTCACGCTGCATCGATCGATGCTCTTTCCGACTTGATTTGTTGCTTCGGCTCCGGCCTAGCATCGATTTCTATTTCGCGCTGCATCGATCGTTGCTCGTTCCGGCTTGATTTGTTGCTTCGGCTTTGCAAGCATCAATTTCTATTTCGCGCTGCATCGATCGATGCTCGTTCCAGCTTGATTTGTTGCTTCGGCTTTGGCAAGCATCAATTTCTATTTCGCGTTGCATCGATCGTTGCTCATTCCGGCTTGATTTGTTGCTTCGGCTTCGGCCTAGCATCGAGAAATATCAAGGAGAAGTTTTGTCGATGCCTTTTTACTCACCAAATCAAAGCCGAGGCATCGAGATAAAATAAAGAAGCAAATCCCGATTCAGCTTTCTTCCATTTCCCTGAATTTGAGGCATCGGCTTCTCTAACATTCAAGCATTCCGATGCCGGGCAGTATGAATCATCGATTCTTGCCTTTCATGAACTTCCCGATGCCGCCACGCCCGATTCTCATGATGCACAACATGCCGCCACATCCGATTTCTCATGATGCACAGCATGCCGCCACATCCGATTTCTCATGATGCTCAGCATTCCGCCACATCCGATTTCTCATGATGCGCAGCATTCCGTCACGCACGATTTCTCAACAAACTGCCTGCTCCTGCTGCAGCTGCTGCCTTATCTGTGAGTGCAGCCTCTTCACTCCGCTTTGTTCATGTAGCGATCCCAGCCCAGAACCGCATCCTCGAAGGATACACGCAGCTCATAGGTATCCGTGATCTCAGCAAGATCCTGCTCATTGGTACGCGGCATCTCGATGCCGAACATGTAGACTCTGCGGCTGCCATCCGTCAGTTCTTCGATCGGCTGCACGTCGTAGAACCAGACGCCGGGAAGTGATTCGTACAATTCTTCCGTTTCCGCATCGTTCAGACGCTGATCCGGGATCTCCTCTGTCAGATTTCCGTCCGCATCATAGTGCTTATAACCATCCTTCACAGCCGCCTCGATCTGCGCCTTCGTGAAAGTCGCCGTAACGATTCCGGCATAACTCTTCTGATACCGCTCGTTCTGGGAATTCTTCGGGAGAACGATCAGTCCCTCCAGTTCCATGACAAGATCGCCGTCATTCCACTTGATCTGTGTAATGCGACAGTCTTCAAAGGAAAAATTGTTCAATTCATTTATTGTGTGAAATCTCATATATTCTTATCCTGCCTTTCAAAAAAACCATAATCCCCTCGACCAATCACAGAGCGGTCATTAAGCCGATAGGTTTCCGGTACTTCAACCGATGCTTACTCCCCTCCGGTAGGTTTCCGGCACTTTAGCCGATGCTTACCGCTACTCCGATACGTTTCCGGCACTTTAGCCGATGCTTACCGCTACTCCGATACGTTTCCGGCACTTCAACCGATGCTTACCGCCTTTCGGCAAGCTTCCGGCACTTTTCAGTATACCACGACACCGTCGCCCCCGGCACCGTCTTTGTATTGCAGGGGGAATAATGCCTGTTATTTCTTGTCTAACAGTATGACTCCCTGCGGAGGATTCGCATTGATCGCGCCGACAATCTTATGAGGCAGATACGGTTCTTCCAGGTAATGGATCTCATCATCCGTGAGTTTGACATTTCGTGCAGCTGCCGCGTCATCAAAGTTTCTTGCTTTCGTTCCCCCGATGATCGGAGACGCGATCCCTTTTGCCCATTCCCAGGCAATAGCGATCTGTGCCATGGAAACATTATGGGCATCCGCGATCTCATGAACACGATCAACGATCAGCATATCATTGTCCGCATATGCATCGTACTTGCCCATTGCCACACGATCCGTTTTTGCCCGCATACTGTCACCAACCCAGGACGGTCTGGTCAAATGTCCCGCGGCAAGCGGGCTGTATGGCATGAGGGAGACATTCATCTGTTTGCAGATCGGGATCAATTCGCGTTCATCCTCGCGGTAAAGAAGATTATAGTGATTCTCCATTGCCTCAAAACGAGCCCACCCGTTTTCCTTCGCTGCCATCTGCATGTTGTAAAACTGATATCCATACATAGCGGAAGCACCAAGTGCCCGGACCTTGCCCTGGACTACCAGATCATTCAGTGCTTCCATTGTCTCTTCGATCGGTGTTTCATAGTCAAAACGATGGATGATATACAGATCCAGATAATCCGTGCCCAGACGGCGAAGTGTACCATCGATCTCTCTGTGGATCGCTTCACGCGATAATCTTCCCGGATTGAAGTAGACCTTGGATGCGATAACCACCTTATCTCTGGTCGTATGTGACTTCAGTGCCTTTCCCAGATATTCCTCACTGGTTCCTTCGGAATAACCATTTGCCGTATCAAAGAATTTGACTCCGAGATCCAGGGCATGCGCTACGATTTTTTCCGTTTCCTTCTCATCCAGTGTCCAGTCATGCATGGTGCCTGCCTTGCCGAAACTCATGCAGCCGACGCAGAGCCTGGAGATCTCGATGTCTGTATTACCCAGTTTTGTATATTCCATGAATTGCCTCCATCTTCTTATGAATGCTTATCCGTTAATCGCTCAACTGCTTCCCGCCAAACCCAATATCCTCGTGATCTCATCCGGCGTAAGCGCTGCGCGCTCTGTTACTTGTTCATCTTTGTGCTATCTCCGACCTTCTCACCGGTGACACAATACTCTCCTCGGCAATAGGCAGCATCAGAAGGAAGTGGGCTGCGGTTCCCTCACAAACGTGTATACATTCTCCCCGGATACTGCCTCCCGAAATTTGTGCCCCAGTATTTCCAGCTTCTTTAATTCTTCCGCCTGACGAACATTCTGCCTTGCCATCTCGCGCACCATCTCTCCGCGGCACATTTTCGCATAAACGCCTTTTGTCACGAGTTTTTCGCCCACCCGTTCGCAGAAGTTTATGGAAATGTAACGGTCGTCAGGGGTAAGGTATTTTTCAATACACTTTGAATATTCCCCGGACGCAAGATTTATGATGGTTCGACTTTCGTCAATGCAGGCCTTGTAAAGTTTATCTCCCCAGAATTCATAGAGATTCTTTGTGCCCGCAACATGTGCCTTTGCCTGCATCTCCAGACGGTAAGGAGCGACCTTATCCATAGGGCGGAGCACACCATAGAAAGCGCTGAGGATCCGAAGATTTTCTTCTACATAGTCAAACTGTCCGTATTCAAAAACTTCCGGCGCCATATAGGTAAATGCAATGCCGTTGTAGGCAAGGACCGCGGGTGTGAGATTCTTCTCCGGAAAATGCAGCATCTCGTCGATTCGCGCTGCGTTTTCGCTGACAATTTTATCGTTACAGGCCCAGAGAGACTTTAACTGCGAAAAACTTAACCCGGAAAGATATTCCAACACCTGCCTTGACTCCGTACGAAATGCCGGTTCCTGCAGACCCACCGCAAGATCCGTTTCCACCTTCATCTTCTTCGCAGGCGAAATAATTATTTTCATTATCTCAGATCCTCAAGCATCTGCTGTGGGTTGTCGGCGGCCTTGACCTTGCCATAGGCCTTTATGATCATGCCTTCTTCATCGATCAGATAGGTGGTGCGGATCACACCGTAAGAGGTCTTGCCATACATTTTTTTCTCGCCCCAGGCCTCGTACTGCTGAATCACATCCAGGTCGGGATTGGAAAGAAGGGTAAATGGCAGGCCGTATTTCTCCTCAAACTTCTTATGACTTGCAACTGTGTCTTTACTCACGCCAAGGACCACTGCTCCCGCTTCTCTGATCTGCGGGTAACGCTCGGCGAATCCGCAGGCCTGCTTTGTGCATCCCGCTGTCATATCCTTCGGATAGAAGTAAAGAATCACCTTCTTTCCCAGATAATCCGATAATTTATGAGTTTCTCCGTTCTGATCCGGCAGTTCAAAATCCGGTGCCTTCGTATTAATTTCTAACATATATGCCTCCTTATCATCAGGTAATATCATCAAGTAACATCACCAGGTAATATCATCAGATAATATCACCAGGTAATATCACACACTATATTCGTCAGGCCGCCGCGGCGTTTTTCTCGCCATACCAGCGGCGCCGGCCGATCAGGTAGAGCGTCACAAGAAGTGCCGCTGTGATCGTCCAGCTCAGCGGGTAGCAGAACATCAGCGTCTCCATCGTCGGCTTCAGCGGGAAGATCACAAAGATCCAGAAGATACGGGTTCCGCAGACACCGATGAAGGTCGCGAGCGCCGGCCCCAGCGAATGACCGAGTCCCCGCATCGCGCCGGAAAAAACTTCGATCATAACGTTGACCACTTCCGGCAGCAGCAGATAAAACATACGGATCCGCCCGTAGTGAAGCACCGCAGGATCGCTGTTGAAGAGGCGAAGAAGCGGTGTGGCAAAGAGCAGCAGAAGCGCAGCCAGAATACTCGTCGCAATCCAGTCCATGACAAGCGCGGTACGAAGGATCTTCCGGCATCGGTCAAACTGATGCGCCGCGTAATTCTGCCCGGTGAAGGTCGTTGCCGCCTGTCCGAACGAATTGAGTATATAATACGCAAAAATCTCCAGATTGAAGGCTGCGGCCGACGCTGCCATGACATCCGGTCCGAGGCTGTTGACCGCCGACTGAACACAGAGATTGGATACGGAAAAAACGCAGCCCTGCAGGCCGGCCGGTACACCGATCTGCAGGATCGGCTTCAATACCTTCGGGTCGATCCGGAATTCCGGGAAACGGACGCGGATCTCCAGCTTTGTGCGAAGCAGCCCTATGAACATGGCGCCTGAACTGACCACATTGGAGATCACGGTTGCCAGCGCGACGCCGTCTGCCGTCATATGCACTTCCGATACGAAAAAAACATTGAGCCCGACATTCAGAACGCCGGCGATGATCAGGCAGTATAGCGGAGTCCTCGTATCGCCCTGACTCCGGTAGATCGCTGCCTCAAAGTTGTACAGAAGGATCGCCGGCATGCCGCACATGTAGATCCGGAGATAGGCAAGTGACATCGGAAAAATATTTTCCGGAACCTCCAGAAGATGCAGAAGGGGGCTCGCTACGGCACAGCCGATAGCGGCCATTACGATGCCGCAGATCAGTGCGACCAGAATCGAAGTGTGCACTGCGCGGTGGATCGCCTCCGGATTCTTACTTCCCGTAAAGCGGGCGATCACCACATTTGTGCCGAGGGCGATCCCGATAAACAGGTTCAGCATCAGTCCAACGATCGGCGCACTGCTGCCGACGGCCGCCATTGCGTTTTTGTCCACGAGCTGCCCAACGACCGCTACATCGGCAGCATTGAAAAGCTGCTGCAGCACGCCGGTCACCGCCAGCGGAAGTGCAAACAGGAGGATCTTTCCCGGAAGCGGGCCGTTCAGCATATCGATCTTGCCGCCGGAGCGCTTTGGGGACGGGTTCTCCGTCTGCCGATTCTGTTTTTCGTTCATCTTGTTTCCTGTACTGCTCATACTTCTCCCTTACTGCTCACGCTTCTAATCTCTAATTGGCGCTTATCGAACACCCGGCGCGGCTTCCGCCCGCGCTTCTCGTGACCTTCGGGCGCAGCGCCAGTCCTCAGCTCGTTAGCTGCACTTCCACTCGGCGCGGCTTCCACCCGGTTCTCTTGTTGCCTCCGGGCGCAGCGCCGGTCCTCAGCTCATTAGCTGCACTTCCACTCTGCGCGGCTTCCGCGCGCGTCTCTCGTTACCTCCAGGCGGTCGTCGATCTCCTGCTTCAGCTCCGTCACATGCGAGATGATTCCGATCAGGCGGGAGTCACCGGCCATGCTCTTGAGCACATTTACGGCCATGTCTCTCGAATGATCATCGAGCGATCCGAAGCCCTCATCGATAAACATCACGTCCAGATTGACGGACGCTGACGTCTGCCGGATCTGGTCCGCCATGCCGAGCGCCAGCGAGAGAGCCGCCATGAAGGATTCGCCGCCCGAAAGCGTGCGGACCTCACGCTCCTGTCCGGTCACATTTGAGTATACCAGAAGATCCAGTCCTCTGTTTTTGCCGATGCCGGCACGATTGCTGTCGATCATTCGAAGTTCAAACTCTCCCGATGACATGTCCACAAAGCGGTCATTGGCATATGCCAGGATCCGCTCGAGATAAAAACGCTGCACATAGGTCTCGAGGTCCATGCGGGACCCGGACACATTTCCGGACAACGTATTGTACAGCGAATCGATGCGGTCGTTTTCCTCGATGACAAGCCGGCGCTCCTCCATCTTCGGCGCCAGATGATCCAGCGCGGCGTGATCCGTTCGGCAGACATCCTTCTTCTGCTCGAATGTATCCTGAAGCGCGGTAAGTCTTGCATCCGCATCCGCCGCGGCCTTCTCCAGTCTTTCCCTGTCCGGGCGCGCCGAATCGCCGATCATCGATCTAGCACTTTCCAGCGTTCCGCGCGCGGTAGCCAAAGCCGTCTGGTACTTTTCGATCGTTTCTCGAAGTCCGTCGATCTCGTTCCGCCCATGCGAATTGTACAGGTTGGTCCAGGCTGCCTCGTCCATCTCCTTATCCTTCATGGCCGCCCTGTACGCGGCATTTTTCTCTTCGCGGTCTGCTTCCAGCTCCGGAAGCCTCTTCCGGCAGTCGGCGATCATCGTCTCGGCCGTCTCTTTTGCCTTGCGGGCAGCCTTCTCCGCCTCCTGCGATTCGAGATGGGCTTTCTCTGCCTCTGCCTTCGCTCTTGCCGCCTCCCGAAGCGCGGCATTGGCCTTTTCTTCTGTCTCAAAGTCGCGCTGCTGAAGCAGATTCTTCCATGTAGACTCCGCTGCTGCCAGCTCTTTCGCGGCCTCCTGCGCGCGTTCGGATTTTTCCTCCTGTTCAGTCCGGATTGCCGGCATCTGTTCCGCGAACTGAGTCAGCCAGCCGTTCAGGGCTTTGAGGCGTTTCACGCGCTTTTGGATCGACACTCCCTCCGCCTCTGCGGCTTTCCGTCTTTCTTCAAACGCATTCTCCAGAGCTCCGACTCCGGCGCTGGCACCGGCTCCGTTTTCGGCACAGACTCCGGCACCGGCCTCGACATTGCCACCGACGCCGAGTCGCTCCGCCAGATGGACAAACGCCTTCTCATAGCCGCTGCGCTTTTCTTCCGATACCTTTGTCAGGGCGGAAACCGACTCGGAACATTTCGAAGCCTCCTTCTGCAGTCGGTCGGTCCGGTCGCGAAGCGAAGTTACCTGCTTCTCTTCCTCTTCAATGCTGTCTCTTGTCAGGTCGCGATGCTCTTCCGCGATCTGACAGGGATGCGGATGCTCGAGCGAACCGCAGACAGGGCAGGGCTCGCCGGGACGAAGCTTTTCGCGGGCGATAAAACCTGCCTGCGCATCGAGAAATGCCGCGCGGTCGCGATTCAGCAGATCCTCCGCGGCGCGGCGCCTTGCATCCTCTTCCGCCCACTTTGCGCGGGCTTTTGCATATTCGCCCGCAGCCTTCCCGCGGTCAGCCTCGCATATTTTCAGATCATGCAGCTGTGCCTTGAGGGCATCGAGTTCCGCAGCAAGATTCCCGATCTCCGCCTGCTTTAATTCAAAGGCTTTCTGCAGGCCTTCCGCATCGGCGATCGAATCCGCTTCCCGACGGTGTTCCTTCTCATCCGCCTCCAGGCGCGCGATCCTGTCCTTGCCTTTTTTCTCTTCCTCTGCCGCCTTTTCGGCCGCCGCCGCCTTTTCCTTCACCTCTTTTTCCGCTTCCCGGATCGCCTGAAGGATGCGGAGTGCCTTCTGTACGCGCTCGGAAACGCGCGACCACTCCGCCAGAAGGCCATCAAGCTTTTCTCTTGCCGCCGCCTCTTTTCCGGCGGCAGCAGCCGCATTCTGTACGAGCGACGGAAGTGCCGTTTCCTGCTCTTCCTGCGTCCGCTTCGTCTCCTCCACCTGCTTTGCCGCGTTCTGATACGGCTGGTATGCGACCCGGATCTCACTGGCGCAGTCAAAATCGCGAACCAGCTGTTTCGCGTCACGGATCTCATTCTCGCGGCCCGCCAATGCCGCCAGGTCCTTCTCTGCCTTATCCCTCTGCTCAAAGGATCTCAGCAGACCTTCCCCCGCTGTCAGTGCATCGCGCTTCGCGTCACGGTCCCGACGGGCAGCCTCGGTCGCCTGTCCGAACGAATTCAGTTCTTTATCCAGAAGGGCGCAATAATTCCGCAGCGCTTCCAAGAGCTTTTCCATATCGGCGACAGACAGCCGATCCGCTGCCACGATCCGATCCCGCAGAGCGCAAAGTTCCGCCGTCTGATCTATCTGATCCGCCGTCTCCGATGCCGCGGGCTCATCCTTCGATACGCAAAGTTCCGCTGCCGGATCTGATGTCTCCGCTGTCACGATGTGACCGGCCTCCTGCCGGCAGGCAGCGTGGATCGCCGCGATCTCGCTTTTCTTTGCGCGGCTCCTGTTCTGTAATTCCTTGATGATCTTCTCGTACAGCTCCGTGTGAAAGAGTTTTCGGAAAATCTCCCGCTTCTTATCGGAATTCGCGCGCAGCATCTCCATAAACTCGCCCTGCGCGATCATCGCGACTTGCATGAACTGCTCTTTCGTCAGTCCAACGATCTCCTCGAGCTTCGCGTCGACCTCCTTCGCCGGATATTCCCGGCCGTCCGGCATCGTCAGCGTCACGGAAGTCGCGATCTCGACAAAGCCTTCTCCGCCCTTCAGCTTCGGGCGGATATACCGCGGCACACGATGAACCGTGTATTCTTCCGTTTTTTCTCCGTTTTTCTCCGTAAACACCAGCTCCACGAACGGTACCGTTCCGGGCGGAGCAAACTGGCTCTGCAGATCGGTGCCGCCTTTCTTACTGCTTCCGGAGCTGACATCGCCGTACAGGGCAAAAACGATCGCGTCAAAGATCGTGGTCTTGCCGGATCCCGTATCTCCCGTGATCAGAAACAGATTCTGCTGCGGTTTCGTGAAATCAATGGTCGTCCGATCTCCGTATGACCCGAAGGCCTGCATGTTCAATCTTATCGGTCTCATTTTTGCACCTCCTCTGCCGCGTCGATCACTTCCCGAAGAAGGGCTTCCTTCTTCTCATCGATTCCCGCATCTTTCAGAAACGCGAGGCACAGATCGATCGGATTCGGAACGGATTCCGGTTTGATCGCCGTGGAATAGCTGGCCTTCGCCACGTTTTCACGGCGGATCTCCAGAAGATACGGAAAGGCTGCGCGCAGACGGTCCTGCATGTCCGTCACATGAAGATCCGCTTTGTCCGTGAGGATCACGGTCGTATAATCACCGCAGCTCTGTTCCAGAACTTCCTCGAGCGTTCCCCTTACAACGATCACATTGCGAAGAGGCGTTAAAGGCAGAACCTTCGTGCGGATATCGCCCTTGGCACCCATGTCGACCTGAATGATGCCCTTCTGCTGGCCCGCCTCATCGACGGAGCAGGGGATCGGCGTGCCGCAATATCGGTAGAATTCGCTCCCGACCTTCATGGGTTTGTGAATGTGCCCGAGCGCCGCGTAATCGAACGGCTCCAGTACATCGGCGCGCACCTCGTCGATATTGCCGACCGTTCTGATCTCCGAAGACATGCGCTCCACGGACTCCGCGTTTTTGCCGACTGGAAGATAGAACTGATGGCTCACCAGAACGTTGCGCTCACGCGTATCGATCGTCTCGCGGCCGAGAAGCTGCCGCAGCGTCTCGTCGTAGGAAAGATTCAGCCCGTTTTCATCGGTGCCGAGGATCGCCTTGACCATCGACGGCTTCACAAACGGAAGCAGATAGAAATGGACCGGTCCGTATTCATCCGTAAGCGTGACCTTCTCGATGTGATCCTCCGTTTTTTCCGGCGGAAGGCCGATCATGCGGATATGCTGTGCCTTCAGCACATGGCGAAAAACGTTTACCCTGGGCGCACTGTCGTGATTGCCGCTGATCATCATGATCTCTGCCTCCGGCGCGGCTTCCCGAAGCTTCGTCGTAAACGCGTCGAAAAGTTCCACCGCCTCCGCGGACGGGACGGCGCGGTCATAAATATCACCTGCGATGAGGATCGCGTCCGGCTGTGCCTTCGCCGCTTCCCCGGCGATCCTGTCCAGAATATAGGCCTGGTCCTCGCTCAGATCTCTGTTAAACAATTTTAAGCCGATATGAAGATCGGAAATATGAAATAATCTCATGCTGCCGCGTCCCCTTCCGTCTGCTGCAATTTGTTTATGGTTAATATTCCTTACGGCGGATAAAAACAGGCGGAAGAGCACCCGGCTCTTCCGCCTTTCATTTACGTTTGGGCCGCCTCCTGCTTCTTTACTCTACGGTAACGGATTTCGCAAGGTTACGCGGCTTGTCGATATCGCAGCCTCTGCCCACCGCTACATAGTATGCAAACATCTGCAGCGGGATCAGGGACAGGGAAGGCGTGAAATACTTGTACACCTTCGGAATGTAGATCACGTAATCCGCGACCTTCTCGACCTGTGTGTTGTCCTCGGTGGTAACCGCCATGACGAAAGCACCGCGGGCCTTTACCTCTACGAGGTTGCTGATCGTTTTCTGCACCAGATCCGGCTGTGTCAGAAGCGATACAACGAGTGTGTTATCCTCTACAAGTGAGATCGTGCCGTGTTTCAGTTCTCCGGCAGCATATGCCTCGGAGTGGATATAAGAAATTTCCTTCAGCTTCAGGGCACCTTCCATGGAAAGCGCGTAGTCGATGCCTCTTCCGATGTAGAAGACATCCTCCGCTGCGGCAAAACGTGTCGCGAATTTCTGGATCCGTCTCTCATTGGAGATGAGCATCTCGATATTCGCCGGGATCTCTTTCAGCGTGTTGACGAGCTCGACTTCCTGACTGTCGGAAATCACACCTCTGGCGCGTCCGAGACGGAGTGCAAGCAGATCCAGGATGATCAGCTGCGTGCTGAATGCCTTGGTGGTCGCAACGGCGATCTCCGGACCGGCATTGGTATAGATGACCCGGTCTGCCTCGCGGGCGATCGAGCTTCCGAATACATTGACAACAGCGAGAGTCCGGACTCCCTTCTCCTTGCAGATACGGATCGCCTGCAGGGAATCGGCTGTCTCACCCGACTGGCTGATGATGATGACCAGATCGTTCTCATGAAGGATCGGATCACGATAGCGGAACTCGCTGGCTACATCCAGATAGGTCGGGATCTTCGCAATTCCCTCGATCGCGTAGCGCGCACACATGCCCACGTAGCTGGCGGAACCGCAGGCAACGATCTGGATCGAGTTGATCGCGCGGATCTCTTCGTCGGTCATATCAAGCTCGTCAAGAAGCACACGGCCGTTCTCGATATGCGGATTCAGGGTGTTTTTCACAGCCTGCGGCTGCTCGTGGATCTCTTTGAGCATGAAGTGCTCGTAGCCGCCCTTTTCGGCTGCTTCGATGTCCCACTCGATGGTATGCAGCTCTTTGGTAAGCGGATCCAGGTCGTTATTGTAGAACTCTACGCCGTCCTTGCGGAGGACGCAGATCTCGTCATTGTCCGGATAATATACGCTTCTGGTATATTTCAGGATCGCCGGCACATCGGACGCAATGAAGTTGCCTTCCTCCGAAGATCCGACGATGAGCGGACTGTTTTTACGCGCGGCATAGATCACATCCGGGTATTCGGCAAACATGATGCCGAACGCATAGGATCCCTCGACTCTGCTGATCATTCTGGAGATCGTCCTCAGCGGATCGCCGTCGTAATAGTAATCCAGAAGCTGTGCAACGACCTCGGTATCTGTCTCCGACTTGAACTCATAGCCCTTGGAAGCCAGACGGTTCTTGATCTTCAGGTAATTCTCAATAATTCCGTTATGGACGACCATGATCGTTCCCGCGGTATTAGCCTGCGGATGCGCGTTCACCTTAGTCGGCGCGCCATGCGTTGCCCAGCGTGTATGACCGATACCCGCGGTTCCGGGGAGCGTAGCGCCGTCATGCGTCAGCTCACTTAAGATCTTCAGGCGCCCGGGGGTCTTCTCGACTTTAATGTTTTTTCCGTCATTGATCGCGATTCCCGCGGAATCGTAGCCTCTGTATTCCAAACGGGCGAGACCGCTCAGAATGATCGGTGCAGCCTGCTCTTTTCCGTTATATCCGACAATTCCACACATAATGTATTTATTCTCCTCTACAGCTCAGGTTTCACTTGAACACAACACATTATAACATTGAGCCGATTTTTATACAAATGAATAATCCGTGAAGTGCCGCGGTTGCGCCGTTCAGCCGTTTTGCTTATAATATTTGCATACAAGATCGGCTCTCACACGGGAGAAAAACTTAGTCTCGCCGGCATCACCTGCCGGGAACGGGAGGAACATATGCGACTGGACAAATTTCTTGCCGATATGAGCATAGGAACCAGAAAAGAACTGAAAGCGAAGATCCGAAGCGGCGCCGTGCAGGTAAACGGCACGCCGATCAGGGATCCCGGCTTTGCCGTAACGGGTGACGAAGAAGTGACTTACGCAGGAAAGCCCGTCGCTTATCACCACTATGAATATTATATGATGAACAAGCCGGCAGGCGTGATCACCGCAACGGAGGACCGGAGAAAAGAGACCGTCCTGGATCTGATGAAGGATGTAGCTAACTATGTACCGACCTCAGAGCAGGAAGTTTTTCTCATGCGGAAGGATCTCTCCCCGGTGGGGCGCCTGGACCGCGACACGGTCGGTCTCCTTCTGATCACCAACGACGGCGCGCTGAACCACCGTCTCCTCTCCCCGAAGAAGCACGTGGACAAGCAATACTTTGCACGCGTTAAGGGCAAAAACGGCGTTGTGACAGAGTCAGATGTGCAGGCCTTTGCCGACGGTCTTCCGGTCGATGAAGAACTGACGGCATTGCCCGCGAAACTGGAGATCACCGGTACCGATGAGAACTCGGCGGAGTCTGAGACACTGGTCACGATCCGCGAGGGCAAGTTTCACCAGATCAAGCGCATGTTCGCCGCACGGGACCAGGAAGTCATATACCTGAAACGTCTGTCCATGGGACCGCTGACGCTCGACCCGGATCTTCCGGAAGGAAAATTCCGCAAACTGACCGATGAGGAACTGGCCGCATTGATGACCGCAAGCGACAGTGAAGGGTAGTGTATATTAAGATATGGTACATACATGCATACTGAAGGATGCCTGGATGCAACGCACACGTATCCACACGATGCGTCCACGCACAGCCGGATGCGTTGCATGTGATGCATATGCAGCCGGGTACTTTGCATGCAATAACACATAAACAGGAAGCGATACAAGAAATGAACAACCCGATTCAAAAAAAAGAAACCAGGCGCCGTTTTCATCAAATTCGCCGCCGGATCTTCGACATCATCCAGATCAGCAATACCAGTGACCTTCCGAGCACCGTTTTTGACATCGCCCTGGTCTGTGTCATTATCACGAACATTCTGATGATGTTTCTGGAGACCTTCGGAGAACTGGCGAGATGGCATTCGCTATTCAATCTCATCGAGGCGCTGACCCTCGTCTTCTTCTGCGTCGAATATGCGCTCCGCATCTGGACAGCGGACTTTCTCTACCCGTCCCTCTCGAAAAGATCGGCGATCCTGCATTTCATCGTGTCCTTTGACGGCGTGATCGATCTGCTGACGATCCTTCCGTTCTTCTTCCTGACAGGCTTTATCGCCTTCCGCATGCTGCGGATCGTCCGCATCTTCCACCTGTTCCGGATCAATACGAATTATGATTCCTTCAACGTGATCACTTCCGTCATCTACGATAAGAAAAACCAGCTGATCTCCTCGCTCTTTATCATTTTTATGCTGATGATGGCATCGTCCCTCGGTATGTACAGCGTGGAGCACGCCGCGCAGCCCGGTGTATTCCGAAACGCCTTTTCCGGCCTGTGGTGGAGCGTATCGACCGTCCTCACCGTTGGCTACGGTGACATTTATCCGGTCACAACCGTCGGCAAGGTGCTCGCGATCATCATCTCGTTTCTCGGTGTCGGTGCCGTCGCGCTGCCGACCGGTATCATTTCCGCCGGTTTCGTGGAGTCCTACACGAAGGCGCAGAATTCCGACCCCACACCGGACATTCACCTGCAGACCGTGACCGTCGATATCGATTCCCGCTGGATCGGGCTCACTGCCTCCGAAATCCAGGGAAAATACGATACGATCGTTCTTGTCGCGAATCGCGGAAAAACGACACTTCGCCCCAATGCCAGCTATCGCGTCGATCTGGGTGATGTACTGGCCGTTTACCGCATCCCGGATGACGGAGAAACACCGGGCGGGAAAGCAAAAGAGGGGAAATAAAATTGAAATCCAAAAATCTCCGCACGCCAAACCGGCTGCGGAGATTTTTATATGAATGCTGCTTTGTGTCACATCTGTAATAGGTATCTCGATTGGTAGATGCCTTTTCTCTCCGCTACACGATCAGCTGCAGCTTCTGCGGCAGGCAATCCGCGGTGATCCTGTCGGATTTGAAGGCAACTTCGCCGTCCGTATGGACCCAGAGCGGAACTGCCGTTCTTGCGGTCAGATGTTTCGCATGAAAATGATGCACCCCTTTGACTGGGTAATGCTTCCCCGCCTGCGCAGCCGGAAAGTGTACAAGCGTCTTCAGAGGGCTCATCTCTCCGATGATACAGACAGTCAGAAGTCCGTCATCATTGACGGCATCCGGCGCGAATTTGTAGCCGCCGCCTTCATAAGGATTATTCATGATCGCGGCAAAATACATTGTCTCCACATGGATCGACTGTTCTTTGTCATTCTCATCGACATAATCGATATTGATTGCCGGACGTCCGGCGCGGAAAAGCTGGTTCATGGCGATCAGCCCATAGGAAAGCTTGCCCAGATGCAGCTTGTTCAATCTTTTTTTGATCGGAGACGTCAATGCCTCTTCGCAGACCGCGGCATCAAAGCCGATGCCGGCGCTGACGCCGAAGACAGCCGTGTCTCCGAGCCTTTCAATATTCTCGGAATGAAGCCGGGACATTGCCTCTGACCGATGATCATAATGAAGCCGTCCGATGTCCATCACGCGCCTTACATTCCCTTCCACGATCCGGTCAATGATCGCGTCGATGTCCTCCGGCAGGCCAAGTCCCCTCGCCAGATCATTCGAAGATCCGGCAGGAAGGATCGCAAAGCGGACCTTCGAGAAATCCCGGATCCCGGAAAGAGCCTCATTGATGGTTCCGTCGCCGCCGATGACGATGACGGTATCACCGGCATCCTTGGCATCACCAGCATCCTTGGCATCTCTAGCATCCTTGGTATCACCGGCATCTTTGATGCGTCCGCGGTCAAAATCCGGCGCAGTGATCTCTTCAAGGATTCGCCGGGCATGCCCCGGTCCTTCTGTGAGGATGGACTTGTAGGGAATGTTATTTTTTCCCAGTGCCCCTTCCAGGCGTTGAAGCGCTCCCTCTGTATTACCCGACCGGGCAGAGGGGTTGGCAATGCAATAATACACAGGCGCTCCTTTCTTCGATCAGATCTTCCGCAGCATACCTCTTACCAGACGTACGGAATGACGGATAACATCCGCCGTGAAGGTATTGTCATCCGCAACTGCGCTGCCATCCGCTTTGTCGGAGATCACGCGAAGGATCACAAACGGCACCTTGTTGCGCCATGCTGTCTGCGCGATCGCGGCGCCTTCCATCTCACAGGAATAGCCGCTGTACGTATCGATCAGTTTCTGCTTGATATCCTTGTCGGAGATAAACTGGTCGCCGCTGACGATACGTCCGCGGAAAGTTTTGATCTCCGGATTGACTTCGGCACAAACCTTCTCGGCAAGCTCAATGAGGCGCTGATCCGCCGGGAAAATATAGGTCGGCATACCCGGAACCTGGCCCGGTGCGTAGCCCCAGACAGTCGCGTCCACGTCATGCTGAACCGCGTCGGTCGAAATAACGATATCACCGATATCGATGATGTTCTGCAGGCTTCCTCCGATACCCGTGTTGATCACGTAATTTACATGGAAGTCGTCGATCAGGATCTGCGTGCAGATCGCCGCGTTTACTTTGCATACGCCGCTCTGTACGACGATGGCCGGTTTTCCTTCAAGAACGCCGCGATAGAATTTCATACCCGCCTTTTCCTTGATGGTCACGTCACTCATCAGGTCCTTCAGTTCCGCTACTTCTTCTTCCATTGCTCCGATGATGCCTGTTAAACTCATTCTCTATCCTCCGATATTTCTAAACTTTATCTGTCCCACTTGTCACAGAGGGAATTGATCTGATCGGTAAATTTCGCCAGATCCTTGTTCGCGCCGCCTTCATTGTGACGGATCACGGTGAGCAGACGCTGACCGGCTGCAAGCAGACGCTCAAAGACGCTGTTCGCGCGACGGGCAGCCGGCTTGTCACTCGCCTTCACGATGCGTACCGGTTCTGCTTCTTCTATGAATTCATTTGCCGCCAGGTCAAAAACGGTTCCGCTGTACGGCGCATAGCTCTCATATCCCAGTTCGTCATGCAGTCTCTTCGCGAAGATGTCCGTAACGGTATCCTCTCCGTGACATACAAAGACGCGGCTCGGTTTTTCCTCAAACGAGGATGCCCACTTCATCAGTCCTTCATCATCCGCATGGCCGCTGACGCCCGGCAATACCTTGATCTCGGCTCTGACCGCGATATCCTCACCGAACAGCTTGATGCTCTCCGCGCCGTCAACCAGGGCGCGCCCCGGCGTTCCGACCGACTGATAACCGACGAAAAGGATCGTCGATTCCGGTCTCCACAGGTTGTGTTTCAGATGATGTTTTACACGGCCCGCGTCACACATGCCGCTGGCGGAAATGATGACCTTCGGTTCCGGATCAAAGTTGATCTGCTTCGAATCATCGGCCGTTACCGATGTGCGCAGATTGCTGAAGCTGATCGGGTTGATGCCTTCGGAAATGAGGGCGGATGCCTCTTCATCGTAGCAATCCATGTAATGTCTGCGGAAGATCGTCGTCGCCTCGTTGGCAAGCGGGCTGTCCACATAAACCGGGAAATCTCCGTGTCCTGTAACGAGCTTCTGCTCCTTGATCTGCCGGATAAAGTACAGCATCTCCTGCGTTCTGCCGACTGCAAAGGACGGGATGACCACGTTGCCGTTCCGGTCAAAGGTCCTCTGGATCACTTCCGCGAGAAGCGGCACATAGTCCGGTACTTCCGCATGTGACCGGTCGCCGTAGGTCGATTCCATCACTACATAATCCGCCTTCTTCAGATACTGTGGATCACGAAGAATCGGCTGGTTCAGGTTTCCGATATCGCCGGAAAAAACGATCTTCTTCTCGACACCTGCCTCACGGATCCAGATCTGGATGCTCGCCGAACCAAGCAGATGGCCCGCATCGACAAAGCGGACACGAATCCCGTCTGCGATATTCAGATCGGTATCATACGGAATGCCCTTGATCAGCTTGATCAGCTCGAGCGCATCCTGCATCGTATAGGGCGGCACATATTCCGGCTTGCCGGCACGTTTCCCTTTTCGATTCCGCCACTCTGCCTCAAACTCCTGGATGTGCGCGCTGTCACGAAGCATTACATCGCACAGATCGGCACTTCCCGAAGTCGCGTAGACCGGGCCGCGGAATCCGTGCGCGTACAGGATCGGCAGGTTGCCCGAATGATCGATATGCGCATGCGTCAGCAGCACGAAATCGAGCTCCGATTCCGGAACCGGGATCGGCTTGTTCTCATAATAGTTTTTGCCCTGTTCCATTCCGCAGTCAACCAGGAATTTCTTGCCCGCTGCCTCGAGATAATAGCAGCTCCCCGTGACTTCATGAGCAGCACCGAGAAATGTTATCTTCATACATGTCACCCCCGTAATATGTTCATCTGAATTGCGATCACAGACAACACAAATATTGCTCTCATTCTATTTCAGTATACCGCATTTCAGCATGAAAATACAAGCTTGCGGACGTTCCCTTGACTTTGCCCAAACGCAATACTAGAATGAAGCGAGGAGGATTTTGCTATGAAAAAAATCGTACTTAC
>Ga0326511_10000039_pt1 | contig 97992 bp, 121 predicted proteins | sample 0_2496_0518_D_FD_203701 | JGI IMG/M metagenome (GOLD analysis project Ga0326511, IMG submission 203701) | Bovine rumen microbial communities from UC Davis, California, United States - 0_2496_0518 | ecosystem: Host-associated > Mammals > Digestive system > Stomach > Rumen | place: USA...
TCAGCAATGATATAAGCAAACTCTTTTAATTGCTGGAAAGCTAAGTTCTATAATAGAATATGCTAATCAGCAGCTAAGAATTAAGAATACTTGAAGCTTTTATAGGAGGCTTAAGATGAAAGAAAAGAAAATTACAATTTGTAAATATAATTTAATTTATGATTACTATGTACGTGATGATGGTACTATAGAACAAATAAAACATTATCACCCCAATTAGATAAAGATGGATATGAAAAAGTCCAAATGATGTCTGACGACGGAAAAAGACATAGATATTCAGTACATAGATTAATTCTTGAAAATTTTAACCCTGTTGAAGGAATGGAAAATTTACAAGTTAATCATATTGACGGAAATAAAAGAAATAATAAATTAAGTAATTTAGAATGGACAACTTGTCAAGAAAATATTGATCATGCTATTAATAATAATTTAAGAGCTAAAGTTAATGGAGCTTCTAAATTAACTATTGAACAAGTTAAAGAAATTTTTATTCGATCTAATAATGGAGAAACAAATATCTCTTTAGGAGAAGAATTTGGAGTTCATCCAGACCAGATTGGACGAATTAAAAATAGACATTCTTGGAAAGAAATAACTAAAAATTTATAATTTAAAATAATTTTAAGTATTCTTAATTAAAGTTCAACGACTATCCCTTTGGGGAGTACATTAGAAGCTAATGCTAATGGAAATGGAGAGCGTCCTTTTAAAGGATGATGATATAGTCTAATCTTATAGGAAACTATAAGCAGTTCATAAGAGAACGTATTTAGATGTTGCGATCTAAATAGAATATAATGTAGGGGTTGGTTTAATTGATTTTATGACTCGTTCTCAAATTGACCCTGAGACGGGTGATGTATTACCTCCATTTGGAGTTGAAGGTGGAACAACCGCTGATATTATGGATCAATATAAGAAAATTCGTGGAGCAGATGTAGAAGAAGATGCTATGTTTTTAATAAAAGCTAATGCTCCAATTAATACAGAAGCTTATTCTTATGCTCAAACACAAATGTCTAGTGGTAAAGTTAAATTTTTAATTGATGAAAACCAAGCTAAAATGAAACTAATGGAAACAAAAGTAGGACAAAATATGTCCCCAGAACAGCGAAATGATAAATTAAGACCTTTTGTTCATACTACTATTCTAAGAGAACAAATGCTAAGAGATTTGGCAGCTTAATTAGTAATAATTAAGAATAATAACCTTTCTAATTGCAAGAAAATCCAAATATTTTTTGGACAATTTGCAGCAAAGCTATTTATATATTTATACAAAAGCAAAAATGCGTCAGTCATATTAGAAATATAAATAGAATGTTCAACGACTATCCCGTAGGAGGATGAGAAGCCTCAATAGGAGTAGGGCACAAGTTAATGGTGTGGGTGAGAATCCCTTAAATCGAAATGGAAGGCTCCTAGCAATAGGATGAAGACATAGTCTAATCTATATGGTAACATATAGCATAAATATATTTTATGGTATTAATTTTACGCATTAATATAAATATCAATGAAATTTAGTAGAAGAAAATGAAGGTCAAAACATTATTTTAAAACAGTCTTCTCGTAATATTAAAAAAGATAAATTTTCTGCTTTTTTATATGGTTTATATTATATTAAAAGAGATGAAGATAGAAAAAGAAAAAGAAAGAAAAGAGATATTAGTGATTTTATATTCTTTTCTTAATAAAAAATGGTCAATAATAATTAAAAGATATTTTGGAGTTTTTATATATTAATAGTATAGAAACTCCAAAAAAGGAGGAAAGAAAAGATTGAGAGCCTCAAGAGGAGAAATTAAAATTTATGATATATTAACTGCGGCAGAGTTAAATTTTAAAGAAGAATATTCTTTTCCTGATTTAAATAGTAATTTAGGTAGACCTTTAAGATTTGATTTTGCAATATTTGATGATGACGGAGATTTAGATTTTTTAATTGAGTATCAAGGTATACAACATTATGAACCAAAATCAAAATTTGGTGGTTTACAAGGTTTAAAGAAACAGCAGTTTAATGATATGAAAAAGAGAGAATATTGTAAAAAACATAATATTAATTTAGTTGTAATTCCCTATTGGGATGAGAATAGAATTAATTATGATTATATTATGAAGGCAGCTGGATATTAATAAAAGCTAAAGATAAAGTTGCTTAGTGTAAAAATTTTTGGTATAATTAAAATAGAGAAATGAGGTGTATTAAGAATTTGATTCAAGAAAAACAATCAGAAACACGAATGGAAGAAATTCGTAAAAAAGGTTTTGATATGACTCATAATACTTATGAAGATATTCCTTTATCTGAAAAAGATTATGGAACTCCTTTAACTGATTATGCAAGAAAAGAAAAAGATAAAAGAATAAAAGTAGGATTAAAACAACTTAGTAACGCTTTATTATCTCTTGGGGATTTAGATAATATTGACAATAGTTATCTAAGAAAAGAAGATGTTTTAAGAGCTATTGCTAATCAAGATAGTAAAGAATTAAGAGATATTTCAAATTATTTTTATAAAGTCAGTGGTATATATAATCGTTTATGTCGATATATGGCATATATGTATAAATATGATTGGATGGTAGTTCCTACTGCGAAAATAGATCAACCAGATACTAAAAAAGAACAAAAAACTTTTTATGATATATTACAATTTTTAGATAATTTTGGGGTTAAAAAGTTTTGTGGGGAAACAGCTTTAAAAATTATTAAGAATGGTTGCTATTACGGTTATTTAATTGAAAAGAATAATCAATTAAGTATTCAAGAGTTACCTCCAAATTATTGTCGTTCAAGATTTAAAACTGCTGATGGTCGTGATGCAGTAGAGTTTAATGTTAAATTTTTTGATGACTCTTTTAGAGATGTGAATCAAAAGATGAAAATGTTAAATTTATTTCCTGATGATATAAAAAGAGGTTATTTATTATATAAACAAGGTAAGTTACCACAAGATTTTTCGGGGGATTCAAAAGGGTGGTACTTATTAGATACAGAAAAAGCCATTAAATTTGATATATGCGGAGAAGATTTTCCATTTTTTATGGCGGCTATTCCCGCAATTATTGATTTAGATGAGGCTAAAGGGCTAGAAAGAAAAAAGATGAAACAACAGTTATTAAAAATTGTTGTTCAAACTTTACCTCTTGATAAAAATGGAGATTTAATTTTTGATTCAGATGAAGCAAGAGTTCTTCATAATAATATCGTATCTATGTTAAAAGGTGCTGTTGGAGTTGATGTACTAACCTCTTTTGGTAATATTGATATTGAAGATATAGCTCAACAAAAAACAAATGCAGTATCTGATGACCTAGAAAAAATGGAGAGGGCAGTTTTTAATGAAGCTGGTGTTCCTCAAAATCAATTTAATGCAGAAGGTAATGTTGCTCAAGAAAAATCAATTTTAAATGATGAAGCTTCAATGTTTAATTTAGTTCAACAATTTGAAGATTTTTTAAATTATATTATAAAACCTTTTAATAAAAAATCTGGTAAAGTATCTTTTAAAGTACAAGTTTTACCAACTACAATTTATAATTATCAAAATTTATCTAAGTTATATAAAGAACAAACTCAAATTGGTTATTCTAAATTTTTACCTCAACTTGCTCTTGGACAATCTCAAAGTTCAATTTTAGCAAGTGCTTATTTTGAAAATAAAGTTTTAAAATTAAATGATGTATTTATTCCGCCAATGATGTCTAGTACAATGAGTTCTAACACTCAAAAATCTAATGATTCTATTGAAAAGAAAAAAGCGGGAAGACCATCAAAAGAAGAACAAGGTGAATCTGTTAGTGATAAAACGATTCAAAACCAAGAAAGTTTATCTTAATAGTGAAGGACAAAAAAATTTAAGTGTCCCTTACTATTTTTAAAATATAAATGATGAAAAAAGGAGATTGTAAATGAAAAATAAATCTATTGTTACAAATGAATCTCCTGCTTTTATTAATCTTCAACCATTAGATATAAGTCCATTAATTTCTTCTTGTGAAATTAAAGTTGCTTATGTAGGTAAGAATAGAAATCACTCAGTTATTTCTAAAGAAAAACTTACTGAAATGGCAAAAACTTTAAGAGGTAATCCTATTGTAGGTTACTATAAAAAAGATAAAGAAGATTTTGCAGACCATGGACAGCAATTAGTTATTGATGATGAGGGCGTAAGAACGAATTGTTTAACAGTTCCTTATGGCTTTGTCGCACCAGATGCAAAAGTATGGTTTCAAACTTTTGATGATTATGATGAATTTGGTAATATTCAAACTAGAGAATATCTAATGACTCAAGGATATTTATGGACTGGTCAATTTAAAGAATGCCAGAAAGTTATTGATGAAGGTAAACCTCAATCAATGGAATTTCAAGATGATGATAGTTTTAAAGGTCATTGGGCAGAAGATTATGGAACAGGTAACGAATTTTTCATTATAGATAATGCAGTTTTTTCTAAGTTATGTATTTTAGGAGATGATGTAGAACCTTGCTTTGAAGGCGCAAGTGTAACAGTCCCAATGATAAGTAAAGATTTTGCTAAACAACAAAATTTTGCTTTAAATGATGACGCTCTACATACTTTATATTCAATGAAGAAAGAATTGCAAGATCTTAAACAAAAAATGTTTACAAAAGGAGGAGACAATACTATGCAAAAAGAGGAAAAGCAAAAACAGGCTGAAACAAAGACTCCAGAAACAGAGCCAAAGAATAAAGACGATTCTAAGGGTGAAGTAAAGAAAGAGTCAGAAAAGAAAGAGACTAATACTGAAAGTAAGTCTGATGATAAAAAAGAAAAAGAGCCTACTAAAAATCATACTCTTTCAGAAACAGAATATAATGGTTTAATAGAAAAGATAGATACTCTTACTACTAATTTTACTAATGCAACAGAAAAAATTAATCAGTTAGAATCAACAATTTCTCAATTAACTTCAGAAAATTCTAATTTAAAAGATTTTAAAAAGAATATTGAAGATAAAGAAAAAGATGATATGATCAATAGTTTCTATATGCTTTCTGATGAAGATAAACAAGATGTTATTGCTAATAAAGATAAATATAGTCTTGATGATATCGAATCTAAACTTTCTGTTATTTGTTTTAGAAAGAAAATTAATTTTACAGAAACTCAAGTAGATAATAAGGTATTAACATATAACTTACAATCAACAGTAACAGATGATGTACCTGATTATATTAAAGCTTTAAGACAAACAAAAGAAAATTAATTATAGGGAGGAAAATAATATGAAGAGAATTGGTTTTGGTCAAGTTGAACCAAATCATTTATCTGCCCAAAGAACAGGTCAGATATATGCACAGCTTCCAGCTCACGTTAAGAAAGCTTCTGGAGATTCAGTAGCTACCGCAGATACTATTTCAATTCTTGAAAATGGTCAATTTGTTAAATATGACTATGCTCATGGAGAAGTTAATTATAGCGGCAAAGGCGAATGGATGCTTGTTTTTAATGAAGTAAAACTTTATGATGATAGATTTAGAGAAAGTTATAAAGATTTTGCAATGATCGCAGAAAATTATGTTCCAGCAGGAGCATCAATTTCTCATGGTGGTGTAGGTCCTTTTGATGGTCAAATGTATCCTCGTGTACTTAAGACTAATGTAGGAGATATGTATACTACAAACACTCTTGAAAAAGGTAATACATCAGGTAAGGCAGAAATTGAAACTGAAGCACTTGCAGTAGGTGATTTACTTCAACCAAATGCTACAGGTTATTTAAAAAAGGCTGCTGGTGAATTAGATACATTGACTGGTATGGTATGGCAAGTTGTTAAAGTTTATACTTTAGCAGATGGACAAGAAGCCGTAAAAATTATGAGAATTAAATAAAGGAGGAGAAATAAGAGATGAGTAAACCTTTAGATTTTAAATCATTAACAATACTTGCAAAATTTGCAGCAAATAGTAATAATGCTAATACTTGTTTCTCTTTCAATGATGAAAAATATTCTTGTGAACAAGTAAATGAAACTCTTCGTAGAGAATTAAATAAGTATGCATTAGATTATAATACATTCCAAGAAAATAAATACAAGATCTTTAAGCTAATGGAAGAAGTTATTCAAGATGTACTTCCAAGAAAAGTTCTTGATCAGTATGGTAATTTTGCAGAAATTAAACAGTTTAATCAAGGAGATAAAGCTGTATTTACACAAAAGATTACATCTGCCGCAAAGCGTAGAGCAAAACAGTTTATTACAAAAGTTGGTTTAGCTGGTGTTTATGAAGTATTCAAGCTAGATGGTAAAAGTTATGAAATTCCAACAACTGCTTTTGGTGGAGCTGCTCAAATTGGATTTGAAGAATTCCTAGATAAGAGATTTGATATGGCTGATCTAGTAGATATTATGCTAGAAGGTCTAGACGAAGCTATTTATATTGAAATTGAAAAAGCTCTAAAAGGTGCAGTTGAAAATCTTCAAACAGCTAACAAGACTACTCAGACTGGTTTTGTAGAAACTGCAATGGATAATCTATTACAGATTGCTGATTCATATGGCACTGGAAAATCTACAATTTATTGTACTTTTGAATTTGCCGCAAAGATGGTTCCTGAAGAAGGCTGGAGATCTGAATCTATGAAAGAGCAGAGATGGAACAATGGTTATCTAGCAAACTATAAAGGTCATAAAGTTATTGTTCTAAATCAGTCTTTTGAAGATGAAACAAATTCTAAGAAAGTTATTGACCCAGCTTATGCTTGGATTATTCCAGGCTCTTCAGAAAAGCCTGTTAAGATTGCTTTTGAAGGACAGACTATTGTTAAAGATTGGGAAAACAGAGATCTTTCAAGAGAAATTCAAGTTTATAAAAAGGTTGGTGTAGGTGCAATTATTAATAATGATATTTGCGTTTACATTGATAGTTCTTTAAAAGTTTAAAATAAGATAAAAACATATAAGGGAAGATAATTTAATAGATATTTTATCTTCCCTATATTTTTATAAAACAAGGAGAAAAAAGGAGAAAAAATATGAATGAACAAATGAAAGTAGCAGTAATAAATAGAGATAGTGGTACAGTAGGATATGTAATTCCAGATTTAAATAATTTACATAGAACTTTTCAGACTAATGAAACAAAGTATATTCCTTTTGAAGAATTACGTTCTTTAGCAAATGTTCCTGGTGGTATTTATCTTTTAGAAAATTGTCTTCAAATTCAAGACGAAGAAGTTATTAAAGATTTATTAGGTTCAGTAGAACCAGAGTATTATTATTCAAAAGAAGATGTAAAATCTTTATTATTAAATGGTAGTTTAGAGCAATTAGAAGATTGTTTAAATTTTGCTCCAAGTGGAGTAATTGAAATTTTAAAAGATGAAGCAATAAACTGTGAATTAAATGATGTAAGAAAAAGAGATTTAATTTTTAAAAAGACTGGTTTAAATATTAGTACAGCTATAAAGAATAATCATTTAGCGGAAGAAGAAAATGAAGAAGAAGAGGCTCCAAAGAGAAGAAAAGCCGCAGTTCCAGAAAAGAATAATATTAATACCAGCTCACAAAGAAAAGCTCCAACTCAATATAAAGTTGTAAGCAAATAAAAGAGAAAAGGAGGCAATATTGATTAATGGCAACGAAATTTAGTGAAGTATATAACTTATTTTTAGCAAAAGTCACAGATGATATGTATATGGAATTAACCATAGAAGATACTAAAAAACTTTTACAAGATTTATTAATTGCCTCAATTTTTAAATTTGAATTTCCACGAGTTGATTTAACTGAATATAAAGAAATTGATGGAGAGATGTCCTTTGTTGCGGATGTGTCTGTTGAAGAACAAAATATTTTAGCTACTTATATGGTAGTAGAATGGATAGGACAACAGTTAGCATCAGTTGAAATGACTCGTTTAAAATATTCTGGAAGTGATTTTAAATTTACTTCTCAAGCAAATCATTTGCAAAAATTATTGACTTTAAAACAAGATTATGAAAGAGAAGGGTTTCATTTACAGAGATTATATAAAAGAAGAAGAAAAAATGATAAAGGTATTATGGAATCAACTTTTGGAGATATAATGATGCCTTTAGGAGGCTAATATGAATTTTAAATATGATATTAGCATTTCTCAACAAGATATAAAAAATAATTTACAAAGATTAATAAATCAAATATACAAGCTCCTTCCTATTCGAGAGGAAGGAGCTAATTGGCAAAAGCCTTTATCAACTATTATAGTTGAATTGACGGGAATGGGAGAATTAATCCCATCTTTTAAATATACTATTTTTAATATATTATGTAAACTTGAAGGATTATATTCCTTAACAGAAGATAAAGATTTTATTTTGTATAGAAGAATTATTTTTGATTGCTTAACATTAATGGGAAAGCTGGTGAAACAATGCTAGATAAAACAAATTTAAATTTAAGATTAAATTATTATGGTGGAGAAAAACAGCAATCTCGCATGATTAAAGATAAGGCTAGAGATTTACGAAAAGCTTTATTATATTCTTATCAAGCCGATACTGTAATATTGGAAGATGGTAGAGAATTCCGCTGTCTTATTAACCCCAATGAAGACGAAGTAGAAACTGATAAGAAAATTTTAGCTATTCCTTTTAAAGATATATGTTTAAATAAAGAAAAAGTAGAAAAGAATAAGACTTCTCAAGATTTTGAAACTATTGGTATTAAAGAAGGAGACACTTTTACTTGGAAAGAAACTAATACTCATTGGTTAGTTTTTAATCAATATATTCAAGAAAAAGCTTATTTTAGAGCAGAAATTTATTTATGTCAAGATGAAATAGACATTAATGGACAACACTTTTGGGTATATATGTCAAGAAAAAGACCAGAAGATTTAAAATGGTTAAAAAATTCAAATAGTATTTTAAATGAATATGGTTATTCTAATGTATTATATATAAAAAGAAATGATATAACATTAAAGTTTTTTCAGCGATTTAAGCATTTTAAAATTGGTAATCAATATTGGCAAGTTGTTTCTGTGCAAGAACAATATGGTTTAGGATTAATTCAAGTATTTATAAAAGAAACTTATTCTAATGATTTAGAAAATAATCTTGAACAAACTCCAGAAGAACCTGCTATTCCAGAAGGAAATAATAAACCATATATTGAAGGTAAAACAACTGCTAGTCTATTTAGTGAAGAAAATTATAAAATACACAATCTAAATAATGGGCAATGGTTTTTACAGTATGAAGGACAGCCATTAATTGATTTACAAAATAATTCTAATTCAGTAAATATTCTTATACAAAATAAGAAAACTTTTTTTGTAATTTATAAGACTAAAGATACAGAAATAAAATTACAAGTAAAAGTATCTAGTTTTTAATTTGAGGAAAAAGGAGTCATAAGGATATGAAAAAAAATTTAATAATACCACCAGATAAATTTAGATCATCTTTTTTATCTTGTGAGAAAGATGCTGAATTAATTTGTAAAAAACTTTTTTTAGAAAGTCTTCCATATAGTAATGAATTAAAAAGACTATTAATTATTAATGCAAAAGACTGTTTAGATAATACAGAAAATGAACAATATCAAGAAAAAATTAATTTATCTTTAAAAGAAATTAAAGATAAAGGCTATATTAGATTTATGCCACGAATTCAAATTCAAGAATTTGAAGAATTAAAATCATATATAATTGTGTCATTTGATAATTTTACTCCAAATAACACGAATCCGCAATTTAGAGATCATATTGTAAACTTTGATATATTGTGTCATTTTGACTATTGGGATTTAGGGAATTTTAGAATGAGACCTTTAAAAATTGCGGGATATATAGATGGAATATTAAATAATACAAAACTTACTGGAATAGGAACTTTCCAATTTTTAACTTGTAAAGAATTAATTTTATCAGAAGATTGGGGCGGATATACCTTAAGTTATATGGCTATTCAAGGTTCTGATGATAAAATTCCAGAGGATGCTTTTGAATAATAGATTATTATTATTATGCGGAGAGGACATCCCTTTTCCAGAAGCAAGTATTACAATTCATGTTCCCACATTACAAGAAATTTCTTATATAGGAGAAAGAAGTTTCTTTTTAGGTTGCGAATTTTTTGCTTTTTCTGAAGAATTTTTAAAAATGAAGGACAAAAGTAATTTAGATAATCAAAGTAGTTTTGATATAATTATGACAATGTTATCTATGAATATTCAAACACCTGATGCAATAGAATTAGTTTCTTCAATATATTTATTTTTAGGATTACTTTTTCCAAAAAGAGAAATTAATTTTACATATAATGAGATAAGATTGATCCAAGAACAAGATGTTGCTATCATTAATAAAAATAATTTTAATATTTTTCAAGATTTAATAAAAGCAATGTTTTGTTTAGAAAAAAAGGCAGAAGAAAAATACAACCCTGCCGGAGAACAAGCCTCAAGAATTGCTAAAAAACTAGAAGAACGACATCGTAAATTAGCAGAAAAAGATAAACAGAAAAAAGGCGATGTAGTAGATGTTCTTAATAGATACATGTCTATTTTAATGCTATTTTATGATGTAAATACTTTAAAACAATATACTTATTATCAAATTGCTGAACTTTTTGAAAGAGTACAGCTAAGAGAAGTATATGAAAGCAATATGAAAGCAAGACTTGCAGGGGCAAAAAATTTAGAACAAGTAGATCATTGGATGGTAGATCTCCATTCATAATCTTATATATTATTTAAATAAGGAGGAAATAAACATTGAAAAAATTTGGTGTAAGAGAAATATGTGATGTTACATTTAAAGCTAAACAACCAGTTCGAATTGGTAAAACTGAATTTAAAACCAATCAACCAGTTTTAGTTATTGATTCTGCAAAAACTTCAACTATTGAAGGTGCAAGTACAACAGTATATGCACAGGGTTAATTCGGCTCCCTTTATTAGTAATAATAAAGTGCAAATTACTTTAAATGCTGGGACACCCTAGAAAAACCTCATAGGGCAATCAGCAGCAAAGAATTAATTTTTATAAGAAGGAGATTTTTATTAATGAATGATTTAATTCAAATTAGTAAAATTTTACCTGAAGTAAAAGATCGTTACTACATAAATAAAAAAGGCGAACTTTTTACAGATAATGGCAATAAAAAAATGAAAGATTGCTTAAAAAATGGTTATGTTAAAAATACGCTTGTATTAAAAGATGGCTCTCAAAAGAGTTTTTTCAGACATCGTTTAGTGATGATATGCTTTAATAAAGTAGATAATTATAAAAATTTACAAGTTAATCATATTGATGGGAATAAACAAAATAACACTTTAAATAATTTAGAGTGGTGTACAAATCAAGAAAATAGAATCCATGCAGTAAAATTGGGTTTAGCAGCTTCTTTAAAGGGAGAAGATAATCCCGCTAGTAAATTGTTAGAAAGTCAAGTTTTAGATATTATAAATGATTTATTAAATCATGTTCCTTATTCTCAAATTTGTAAAAAATATAATTGTTCAAAAAGTACTATTTCAGCTATAAAAAATAAGCGTAATTGGATTTACTTAACTAAAGATATAAATTTTGATTAATGTTCAACGACTATCCCGAAAGGGAGTACACTATAAGCGATTGATAGTGGAAAAAGGTAAATTCCTAATATGTAGTAGGAATAAGATATAGTCTAATCTATACATATATATAAAAGTATAGCAGTTCATAAGAGAACGCATATTGATGTAGCGAATCATATGGAATATAATGGGTAAAGGTAATACTAGACTAATTGCTTGGGAAGGTGAAAAGACTTTAACATTTACAGTTGAAGATGCTCTTTTATCTCCTATTGGTTTTTCTATTCTATCTGGAGCAGGATTATTTGAAAATGACACAGAAACTGTTAGAGTTCATAGAACCGCTACCGCTTTTGTTGCTAAAGGTAAAAAAGAAATTGATTTAACTCCTGCATTACCAGGCGAAGAATATGTTGATATTACTGCACCTTTGTTTGTTATGACTGATAATGGCGCAGGTCCAGTTGGAACACCATTAGAAGTTGATACAACTACAACTACTGGAGAACAGGTTAAGAAGCTTACTTTAAAGTTAGCGGATGGTGTTACTGAAGATACTACTGTATTTGTTGATTACTATGTAAAGAAAAGTGCAGCAAATGTTTCAGAGCTTCAAATTGATGCAGAAAAGTTTGCTGGTAACTATTATGTAGAAGCAAGTACTTTATTTAGAGATACTGATGGTAAAGATATGCCAGCCGAAATCACTATGCCTAATGTAAAAATTCAATCTAATTTTACATTCTCAATGGCATCAACTGGTGATCCAAGTACATTCACATTTACTATGGATGCTTTCCCTGGTTATACTTTATTTGATCATACAAAGAAAGTACTTTGTGTAATGCAAATTATTGATGATAATAGTGTAGCTACTAAAGATATTAATACAGTAATGCCAGGTAAGGACCCAGTACATGATACTAGTGAAGACCAAGATTCATATCATAATTGAGGAGAATAAATATTAATATTATAGGTTAAAGGCGGGGATTTCCCCGTCTTTAATTATATAGGAGGAAAATATGGGGAAACAAAAAACTGCATCATCTAGTAAACAAGAAATAATTGAAAAAATAAAAGAGCAATTAATAAATGTAATGAGTAAAGATGTTAGTGAAGAAGTGCAAGAAAATTTTCAAAATTTGGTAAATGCTGCAAAGACATTATATAAAAATTTACAAAGAATAGAAGATCAAGAAGGGCTAATAGCTCAAGTTGAGAAGAAGGCAGAAACTTTACGAGCTTTTTTTACTACAAAAGAAAATCTTTCATTATTATTAAATAACAGAAAAGAATCAAAACAACAGAAAGTTATTAATGATGTTCTTAAATATGTTCATGAATTTGAATTAGCTTTAGATCAATTCTTAAATAGAAAAGTTCAGTTAGTATGGGTAGATGAAAAAGGTAATTTATTAGCAACTACAGAAGATGGCTATAATCAATTATTATCAATGGCAAATGTAGATTCAGACAGTCGTGGCAAGATAGCTGAAAATGCAGTAAAAACATTAGAAACTTTAGAAAATTCTAAAAATATTTATACAGAAGCTCTTACAGATTTTAATGACTCTATAAATAATAGAAAAAGATTTTATCAATTAGCTCTTAAAAGATATGAAGCAAATACGATAGAAGAAGAAATTGGAGAAAAAAAGCCTCAAAAGCCTCAAAAACATTTTTATTGGAAAAAAGATAACGAAAAAGATGATTCTGAATCAGAAAATATTATAGGAAAATATGTTCTTAGTAAAAAAATTAATAATAAGGGAAGAATAGCTGAAGCTTATGTTGAATCAGTTATTAATGATACAGAAGAACCACTTGAAGAAAATAATTGGTTGCGTCATTTAAATAGTTTAATTTATGAAGATAATATCTCTGCAATATTAAGAGGAGATGTTATTAAAAAAATTATAGATAAAAACACAGGAGAATCAAAATTAGAACAACATTTTGCAGTAAAAAGTGGTTCTTGGAGTACTGCAGGTATAAAACAATATTTATTATTAGCAGAGAGATTGAAAGATTTTAAAGATGTCCAAATTTCTCCATCTTTATTCAGAGTTGGTTTGCCTATGTTATTAACTGCAAAAAAAGATAAAAAAGTAGAAAAGATTAAAAGTTATATAGTAAAAGATGCAGCAGAAGAAGTATCTAACAAAACAGAAAAACAGATTAATAATATTGCATCAGATCGATTATTAGAATTATTAAAATTATACTTCAAAAATACTACTAAAAAAGATATGGCAAAGAGAACAGCTATTTTAAGTGCAAGTTTGAATATAGAACTAGAAATTTAACTAATTGGGCAAATATGTTTTATTTTTTTTAAATGCTTTTGATATAATTTTAGATGAGGTTATTAAAAACAGGAGGAAAGAATAAAATGGAAGAGGTTCTTCAATTATTAAGTTCTTATTCTTTTTCAGAGATTGTGTGTTTTATTATTGCTTTGTTATTAGCAATAAAAGGATTAATTACTTTTTTAGATTGGACTAAAGAAAAAATTACTTTACTTTATAAAAAACACTATAAACAAGATATAGCAAAAATAAACCAAAAAACAAAGGAAGAAGAAAAAAATGAAATAATTAATCAAATCAAAACAGAACAAGCGGAAATCCGCAATTGTATTACTGAATTAACAAATAAAACAAATTTATTACTTGAATCAGATAAAGATGATATAAAGTCATTCATAACTAAAGAGCATCATTACTTTTGTTATAAGCAAAAATGGATTGATGATTACAGTTTAGACTGTTGTGAAAAGAGGTATGCTCATTATAAAGCGGAAAAAGGCAATTCTTTTATAGAAGGTTTTATGGAAGAATTAAGAGCATTACCAAAAGAACCTAATATAAGAAAATAAAAAAAATGAAAGGAGGAATATTTATATGGCTATTGTAATAAGTAATAGTAGTCTATATCCACCAGTAGTAAATAATGCTGTAACGGTAATGGCAGAAAAAAATAATAATAGGACAATTCGAATTCCTTTTCAATTTTCATTATATAATACACGAGAAGATGTAGGGGGTTGGATACATGTAATAATAAAGCAAAATAATACTTCTATTTATAATGGAATATTTTGTTGCAGAATATTTAATAAAGACAATATGTATTATATAGAGATGCCTTTAAAAAGTTCTGAATATCAATTAAAATATCAACAATTATATAGTTTCCAATTTCGTTTTGTCCTTAAAGGTACTTATATTTTTAAAGAACAATATCCTTATTACTGGGTAATTGATCCTAATATGTATGATAGTTATATTACCCCTCATTTAGATAAATTTTCAGAATGGTCAAAAAAAGAAATTGTTAAAATTATTCCTCCTCTAAAATCTGTTTCTATTACTAATATAAATGGTAAAAATCAAGACTATAATCTTAGTGTTAAAGAAGATCAATCTGGAATTCATTCATTTTCTTTTATTACTAATCAATTCTTAAATTTTCAGGGGAAAATTTTATTTGATGATAGTTCAATAAATAATCAAACAATTAGCGTAATTAAAAAGTATCGTGTAAAGATAACAACTGGATATGGTAATACAAAAAAAGAAGTTGATAATAGTGATTGGATTTATCCAATAGAAAAAACTCAAAATTTCTCTTTTCAGGGAACTGTAATTTTACAAAAATATACACGATATAATTTAGAAATAGAATTTGAAACTGTCGATAATTTTATTTTTTCTACTTTTGATTTATTCACTATTGCTCAGATTGAGGCAGATGATGATGTTTTACCAATAGAGGATATTGTTGTAAAACCTATTTATGAACAAAATAGTTTATTAATTAATTTTTTATGTAATAATAATTTTAGTAGTATTATCGCTATAAAAAGAACAGATAGTGATTCTAATTTTACAAAATGGATTGATGTATTTTATGGACAAATATCTGACAATTTTTCTATATCTCCTCAATTAACTTTATTAACAAGTAAAGAATTACAAGAATATCATAATCCTAATATTAATTTTGGTTTTAGTTGGATAGATAGAACTATTGAAAGCGGAAAAGAGTATAAATACTGTATTCAACGAAGAAGTAGTGAAATTAGAGCGGGATTAATTAATAAATATAGCAATGTTCAATCTATTGTATTTGATAATATTAGTCTATTAGGTGAACGAGGACAAGAATTACAAATAGTTTTTGATCCTAGTATAGATAATTATTCTCAGCATTATGCTGATAGTATAACAGAAACTTTTGGTCAATATCCTTTTGTAGGAAGAAAAGGGAGAATTAATTATAAACAATTTTCACTTAGTGGAACTATTTCTCATGATGGAGATTTTGAAGAACAATTTTATCAATACAATAATAATGATAATTTATCTAGCACAGATAATGATATTGTTAGAGAGAAAAATTTTAGAGATAAAGTAATTAATTTTTTGTATGATAATAATATTAAATTGTTTAAATCTGCAACTGAAGGTAATATTTTAATTAAATTAACAGATATTTCTTTTTCTCCAAAAAAAGAATTAGGTCGAAGAATTTATTCTTTTTCAGCAACCGCAACAGAAATAGATAATTTTTCTTATAGTAATTGTATAAAATATAATTTGGTTGATAATAATAAATTAAGTGATTTAGCTGTTACCAACTTAATAAAGAAAGATTTCTGTAAACAAAAAAAATATGATTATGTTTCTTCAGCAGATGAAACAATTAATATATTTGAAGATATTAAAAATGATTTATTATTCGAATATGAAAATGATTTTGAATATGGCTTAAATACTCCTATTAATAGTATAAAAAATATGACACTTAATTTTATTCGTTTGCATTTTGATGGAGATTGTAATGCTGATGATGGTACAAACCGCTATCAATTTAAGATTAAGCTTAATGGAAAAGAAAAAACAGTATATGTATTAAAAGATAGGGCTTTTTTTGAATTAAAAGATGTTAATATTAATAATTTAACATTTTTAAAAAAAGAAAACACTAAACTTACTATTGAATATACGGGAACTGTAACTTTAACTCATAAATATTATTATTTAACTAATACACAATATAACAATATTTGTGGACAATTAATTAATAATTATAATAAAGAAAATAATAATATTAAAGATATGATAAAAGATATTGAACAAAAATATAGTTATACTATTAATACTAATTCTAATATTTATACTCAAGATTTGCAATCAATTCAAGGAATAAGAGTTGAAGCGAATGAAGGAACAATTTTTAGTATTCGAGATTCTTTTAGTTCAAAACTACATTATTTTTATATAAATGATACTCAATCTTTAGAGCTGTCTAGTGATGAAGAAAATATTTGTAATATTCAAAATTTATATATTAATGGGAAAATACTCCCTAGTGATAAAGAGTATGAGTTTGAAACAAGTGGTCTAGAACTTCCTGAACAGGCAGAGGCAGAGGAAGGAGATACTTTTATTTTAGGTAATATAAGTGAAAATAATCCAAATAATTTACCTGTGGTAAAAGGGACTCTTTTAAAGAAAAATGAAAATCCTGAAATAAATAATCAACAATTAAGTATATCTTCTAAACAATTATATGATATTAATACTATTATAGCTCAACAAACTGGTACTAAATATATCTTTATAAATAATCAATGGCATAAATATGGAAAAGATATAGATAATAATATACAATATTATGAAGATGATATAATGGCTACTGTAACTTATTGGGGAGAAACAAGAAAAGGAGAAGTGATAGCAGATGAAATATGAATACTTAAATGATCAAGTTTTTTTAAAAAAAATTGATGAATTAAAAGTAAAAGAATACTTCTCTAAAATTATTTTAATAGATCAGAATGAAAATGAAATAGGAGAACAAACTGATTCTATTATAAGTGGAAATATAAATATAGATGGAAATTCAACTATTCGCCGCACCTGTAATTTAAGTGTAGCTATAAATGAACAACTTGGAGACATAGAAGATGCTAAAAGTATTTTTTCTATTGGAACAAAATTAAAGATTGAAGTAGGAATTAAAAATACTACTTCTTTCTATCCTAATTTTGATATTGTTTGGTTTCCAGTTGGTGTATATGTAATTTGTGATGCTTCAGCAAATTATAGCAATTCTGGATGTACAATAGATTTACAATTAAAAGATAAAATGTGTTTATTAAATGGAGAGTGCGGAGGAACTTTACCTGCTTCAGTTACTTTTGATAAAGAAGAATCTTATGATAGTTCAACAGATACAATAGTAACTAAACGCCCTACTATTTATCAGTTAATTAATGAAATTGTAAACCACTGGGGTGGAGAACAATTAGGAAATATTATAGTTAATGATATAGATGAAAAAATTAAAAGAGTAGTTAGTATAATTAAACAAGATACTTTATATAAATGTAAAAAAGATAAAACTTATTATAATAGTGAGCAAATGATGTCATATTTTGCAGAATTAAATCTAATAGATACAAGTATTGAAAATGCTGACACTACAATAACTAGAAAAATTCTAGGGCAAGATGCTTTTTGTCAAGCTATAATAACTAATATGAAAAATTATTATAGTGGAGAAGGATTAAAAAAATCTTTAACAACAGAATTAGAAAAATATTTAAAAGATATAAATGACTTTTTTAATGCGGAAGTTGCTAAAAACCCTGCTTTTTTGCGAGTTGATAATATAAGTACAGAATTAGATTTTGATAGGTTATTGGCATATTATTGTCTATGTGAACAAACAACAGAAAATAAATTTAAAATTGATGGCAATAAATTAAAAAATAGGAATTTTATAAAAGCATTAAATCAACTGCTTGACACAATTTTTAATAAGTATTCTTTATTTCTAGTTCCATTTCCAGGAGGTTTCTCTAGCACTGCACTTGTTGCTAATGCATTTACAGAATTATTGCAAAATGATTTAATACCAAATGTAATTCAAGATAATAATGGTAGTAGAAGTTTTTTAGCAAATTATGCTTGGTACGAAGGTGGTTTACAAACTACTTTAGAAAAATATTTAGATACTTATATTACAGGATCTCCTCTTCAAGTAAATGAAGAAACAGTCAAAAATAAGGAAAAAACTCTAAAAGAGCATTTATTTACACGAGTATATGATGTATATAAAAGTTTAAAAAGTCACGTTACTGCTGGAGATGATGTTACAAATTTTTTTAAGCCAGAAAACCATAAATTATTAGATGATGCAGAGATTGCTGATATTATAAACAATGTTTTAGATACAAAAACTAAAAAGATAAAAAAAATTACGCAAAAAAATATTGTTAATTTTGTTTGTAGTTTTGATGATTTACAGTTAACCACAGAACAGTTAAATAAATGGAATAGAGCGGCTATTGAAAATTATCAAGAGCAGACTAAAAATTCTATTATAAAAGATACAAAAGATTTTGAAATAGAACAAGATGTAGGGTATGAATATGTTGATTTTGTTTATAATCAAGATTTAATAATAGATGCTGGTGGAACAGTTTGCGATGCTCTAGATAAAATAAAAAACTATTTAGGTAATTATGAATATTTTTACGATGAAGAAGGTCATTTTGTTTTTCAAGAAATTAAAAACTATATCAATACTTCTTTATCATCAATAGCAGAAGAAACAGGCAATTATAATGAATTATTAAGTAATCCGCAAGGATATAAATATGAATTTAATAATAGCAATATAGTAGCCTCATATACAAAAGCTCCACAATATAACTTAATAAAGAATGATTTTTTAATCTGGGGAATAAAAGGTGGGTCTTCTTCAGACTCAAAAATTCCAATTAGGTATCATTTAGCTATTGATGAAAAGCCTACTTTTGATATGTCTTTTTTAAAAAATAAAGCTATTTTCGTAGACACTGAAGATTTTGGGTTTAATCCTAATCGTGAATTAAACATTAGAGTACCAAAAAGAAATAGTCAAGGAAAATATTATAATACAGTAAAAGATCAAACTCAAATGTATAATAATAATTTAGATAAGGATATGATTTATAAAATAGAAACTTTTAAGGGTTGGTTTAGATTAACTAATCGACAAAAGAGTATTCATGGAAATTACTTTAGTTATATACCAGAGAAAGATGTAAAATTTACAGAAACTTATCCTTTATATTTTATCTGGGACAAAGATATAAAAAAATGGTTACATTATTCTAGTGGCAGATTCTATTATTTTACAACAGATAAAAATCCAGAATTAGATAGAAATTATTGTATTCTTAGTAACAATGGGGCGGATTTAGATTGGCGAACTCAAATTTATTTATTTGGACTATTTGATGAAACTTCAAGTGGTTTTGATAATTATTATTATACAGAATTAGTTAATGAGTGGAGTAAAATATATGAATTTAAAAAAACTTCTGATAACGATGACTTTAATACTATGATTATATCTATTAAAGAAGAAGCAAAAAAAACTCCTACTACACTATCTTATTTTATTGATTTAATAAGTTCAACTTCAGAATTAAATCAATTTAGTGTTCAAAATATTGGTCGCCGCACAAAAGTAATTAATGAAGATGATATAAATTGTATCTTTGAACCTGATATTAAAGATATTTATTATATTCGTAGTGATGATCCTGATATAGAAAAAATTATTGAAAAATGTGGAGATGCTCATTATTTCATTATTAGCGGAGATATTTTTGATACTTATTTTTCTACTGGAGGAACTTTTAACTCTGCTTATAATCAAGCTAGAAGTTTATTATTGCAATCAACTAAGTATAATACTTCTATAACTATGACCACTTTACCAATTTATTATTTAGATGTTAACTCTAAGATTTTTGTATCTGAAGAACAAGCACATATTAATGATCAATATATGATCTCTAATATTAGTTATTCTCTTGATGGGAATGCTACTATGACTATTTCTGCTACTCAACTAATAGATAGCTTATAAGTAGAGGAGGTATAATAATGAATAATTTTAAACAGATATCTTTTAATCAAAATCATTTAAGTGATAATTTAAATTTAAAAATATCTAATTTTCCTAATTCTAATTTTGTTATGAAAGAAGATCAATCTAATTTTTCTAATTTAGTTACATATTATATATTAATTAAACCAAATAAAACAGTACAATATACTTATACTCAAGATTTTAATATTTATTTAGTTGATTATAACAACAATGACATTAAAAATAGACAACTTATTGGAAAAGTTACAGCTTATCAATTAAATAATAATAATTTTGTTTCTTTTATCTTTTCTCCAATAACAAATCAAATAAATTTAAATGCTATTCAATTTGAAAAAAATGAAAATAGTATTATTAATAATGTTTCTATTTCTACTATTAATACTAAAGTAGTTCCAAGCAATGAAAGATGGGAGCACATTGGCGTACAAGGAATGCCTAATAACTTAATTATGGTTAATAATGAATTATTTTCTTTAGGAAAAAGTGGAGTATTAGAAATAGGAGACGAAATAAAAAATAATATTACAAAGTTTGCAATTATTGATCATGGAAATAATAATATATTAGTAGATATATTATATAAGGAGGTTTAGATATGAATTCTTTTTATGGCGGAAAGGTTGGTCCACAAGGAGATTGTGTAAAAAATATTTTAGAAGTTCAAACAAGTGATTGTGGTGCAAGAAATGATTCTAATACTAAAAAATATATTATTGAAAATTATAATGATATACCAGAAGGAGCAGTAAAAATTCTTATTTATAGTTTAGAGTTACCTACTGGAGAGATTTTTTACTATTATTTAAGTCAGTCTATTAATAATATATCTACAATATCAGCAGATAACAATAACGGAAAGCTTAATTTTACTTTTGAAAATGGAAACATTTTAAAAATTGATTATCCTTTTATTTCTTATATTGGTTTAGGAACAGGTAATCAAAGTGATAAAATTATAGTAAAAATAAAACAAGGAGCTAATGAAACTAGTTATGAAATAGGAAGACCAACTTTAGAAATACCAGAAGGAACTCCTGTTATTAATTATTTTGTTCGTATTGATTCAAAAACAAATGTAGAAGATGCTGAACAATATAAAGATAGTGATGGAGAAATAATTTTGATAATGGAGGGTTAATCATGAAACAACTTTCTTATCATCAAAAAATATTAACTCCACAAGAAACTTTTTCTATAAAAAGTCCTCATTTAAATGTTTCATATATAAAAAAGATAGAAGAATCATTTTCTATTATTATAGATAATGTTGAATATAAGAATTTTCCACAAAATACAATCGAATTATTTAATATTGATTCAGAAATAACCATTAAATCTTATAATAATTATATTGTTATTACTTATATATAAAGGAGGAGTTTTATGGCAAATAATCCAACTATATCTCAAGTTGCAAAAATAAAAATTGACAGTGACAAGAACAAATCAATTAATTATTATGATTTAGCTTGTGAAGCTAGTAATATTAAACATTTTATGGGAAAAGCAACAAAGGTAAATGGTGCAACATCAAATGGAACAATTATACATGCTCTATATAATTATGAAGATGGAGCATATGAATATAAGATTGATCCTGCAAGTATATCTTCTTCAAAGGAAGTAACATTTTATTTTGAAAATTTAGCTAAAACACAAGAGATCAAAAAAAAATATGCTTTATTTTTCTTTAACTTACAATATTCTAATGCGGATGCTACTTTACCATTATATTTTTTTATGTTAAATAATGATAATTTAGAGTATCCTTTAGTTTTGGAAGTACCAACGATGTCAATAGGAAATGCTAATCCTATTCAATTAACTATTTCATATAAACTTAATCAAAACCAATTAACATTAGAGCTTATACAAGTAGATGATGATAATGTCAATCCTACAACTAAAAACAATTATACCCTTTCTAATATGCGTTTAACATATAATATTTTTTAGCTTGACATTTCTAAAAATTTTTGATACAATAAAATATAAGGTGAAAAAAGGAGTAATAAAAAATGAAGAATAAAGTAAGTTTTGCTAATTTAAAATTAAAAGTTCAAGATATTTCCCATGAAGTTCAATTTTCAAATGATAATGGACAAACTATTGCTTTTTCTGTTATTGATTATCTGCCTATTCAAGATAAATTAGATTTAGTAAATATTGCTATTGCAAAATCTAGAGATGGCTATAATAATATTAATAGATATTTAGCTAAAGAGTTAATGAATTTATATATAGTTATTATGTATACAAATATTTCATTTACAGAAAAGCAGAAAGAGAATGAATATAAACTATATGATATATTAAAATCTAATCAAGTTATAGAAACTGTTATTAAAGCAATGCCTCAGCAAGAGTATTTAGAGCTACAAACATTATTAGAAATGTTAATTGAAGATGAAAAAAATATGAATAAAAGTATTGCGGGAGCAATTAATAATTTATTAGAAAATCTTCCTAAAAGTGCGGAGGCGGCTCAAGACATTATTAATAGTTTTGATCAAGAAAAGTATGGACAAGTATTAGATTTAGCTAAATCAGTAGGATATAATCCATTATTAGAGCAGATAAATAAAAACAATGATGGGCAAAAATAATTAATTTTTAAACCTTTACTATTATATAATAATAGTAGAGGTTTTTTATTTTTATATTGAAATAAATAAATAAAAGGAGGAAGACATATGGCGTCAATGAATGGCGGTTCAATTAATTATGGAATTAAGTTTACCGCAGATCAAAGTGGTCTTAATAAAGTAAAGCAATCTTTACAAGAGTTGCGTAATCTTTCTGCTGAGGACTTATTTAAACTTGGTAATACTAAAGATTTAAGTAAAGCCTATTCTGATTTAAAAAATATAAAAGATGAAGCAGAACAGATTGAAACCGCTTTAAAAAAGTCTTTCAATCAAAAACTTGGAGTTTATAATATTAATGAGTTTAAAAAGAATTTAAAAGGATTAGATATTAGTTCTATTGGTAAAGACTTTGAAAAAGCTGGAGCAGTAGGGAAAAAAGCTTTTAGAGATATTGCAAGTGAGTTATCAAAAACTAATCTTCAAGCTAAAAAGACTAGTGAAACTTTAGATAAAATGAAACTAACTTTAATGAATACAATTCGTTGGAGTATTTCTTCTAGTGCGTTAAATGCTTTTACTGGTTCAATTCAAGAAGCTTATGGATATGTAAAAAATTTAGATAAATCTTTAAATAATATTCAAATTGTTACTAAAAAAAATGCAGATACTATGACGGATTTTGCAAAACAAGCGAATAAATCTGCTCAAGCTTTAGGTAAAAGCACTACTGATTATACTAATGCATCTTTGATTTATTATCAGCAAGGTTTAAGTGATAAAGAAGTACGAGCAAGAACAGATACAACTTTAAAAGCCGCTAATGTTACAGGACAAGACACATCTGAAGTAGCAGATGAATTGACAGCTGTATGGAATGGTTATAAAGTATCTGCAGAAGAAACAGAATTATATGTAGATAAATTATCTAAAGTAGCGACAAGTACCGCATCAAACCTAGAAGAACTTTCTACAGGTATGTCTAAAGTAGCATCTGCCGCAAACTCTATGGGTGTTGATGTTGACCAATTAAACGCAATGTTATCAACTACTATTTCTGTTACTCGTCAAGCACCAGAATCAGTAGGTACAGCTTATAAGACTATTTTCGCTCGTATGGGTGACTTATCTCTTGATAAGACAGATGAAGATGGAGTAGGCTTGGGAACTGTATCAGGACAATTAGACGATTTAGGTGTAAAAATCCTTGATGAAAATAATAATATGAGGGATATGGGAGATATAGTTGAAGAAGTTGGTGAAAAATGGCAAGGTTGGACACGAGCTCAACAACAGGCAGCTGCAGTAGCTCTTGCGGGTAAAAGACAATATAACAACTTATTCTCTTTATTCGATAACTGGGATTCTTATAAATCTGCAAAGAATACTTCTGAAAATGCGGAAGGAGAACTTCAAAAGCAACAAGACACCTATATGGAAAGTGTTCAAGCACATCTAGAACAAATGTCTGCCGCTTGGGAAGGCGTTTATGATTCTATTTTAGATCCTGATTCTATTAAGACTTTTGCAGATGCAATGAAGGATGTTGCTAACTTTACTGAAAATTTTATTGATAGTATTGGTGGAGGTATTCCTTTACTACAAATGCTTGGTTCTATTGGTTTAAAGGTTTTCCGCAACCAAATTGGACAAGGTATTGTAAAAGTTATAGATAATATCAAAATTAGTAAACAAAATGCTGAGCAGATGAAGAAGACTTCTGCAGAAACTACAGCAACAATTTCAAAGATGGGTGAACAGAGTAAAGATGAAATTACTAAAACTACTATATCTTTACGAGAACAGGCTCAATCTTATTTATCTTTAGGTATTATTTCTCAAGAAACTATGGATAAAATTAATCAACAGCTAGATGAACTTTCTGAAGCCGCTGCTGCAGAGGATTTTACAAAAGAGGCTAGAGAAGGAGTTATTGAATATCTTGATTTATTGGGAAAATTATCTGAAGAAGAAAAGAAAGTTCTTCAGGAAAGTGATTCTATTGATAAGAACAAAACAACATTAATTGATAATGCGACTAATAACGCAATAAGTGGTAAAGAAATAACTTCAGGGTTATTAAAATCATTAAATAAAACAGATTCTTTAGTTGATAATAAAGAATATTTAAAAGGTCAAGATAAAATAGATCAAGCTAATAAAAGAACTAATAATATTAATGATTTTATGGGCTTATTAGATAAAGCAGTTCCAAAAGAAACAAAAATACCTAATCTCCCAACTATGGAGAAACTGAGAAATAATGATGAATTTCAAGCCCTTATCGAAAATATAGCTGAAGAAAAACAAGAAGAATTAAATAAAGCTTTTAATGAAGCAATTAATGAATATGTATCAACAGCAATGAACTCTACTCAAGAAAATGATCCTAAGCTTGAGGAGACAAAACAAAAAATAAAAAATATTTATGAACAAGCCTATACTCTTAGTACTGGTATTAGTACGGAAGATTTACAAAAACAGGGTGAAAAAGAATCTCAAAAACCAGCAACTACCTTTTTAGATAAAAGAAATATATCTACTGATATTCAAAAATTACAACAAGGAGCAGTTGCAACAGAATTTGTTCAAAGAGGTTTTTTTGAAGAACAAAAAGATAAAGATAGTGGTATAATAACTAGAACACCATCTGAAGAAAAATTACAAAATGAATTAAAATCTAAAAAAGAAGAATTAGAAAGTTTAGATAAAAATGACGAAAAAAATAAAAACGACATTGAACAAATTGAAAAAGAAATTGCAAGTTTAGAAAAACTTGTTGCTTTAAAAAAAGAAGCTTTTGGAGAAGATGAAGTTAATATATCTCAAGCTTTTGGAATGAATCCTGGTGCTCTTAAGGAATTTGAAGAAACATTAAAAAAGATACAAGATATTAGAGAACAGTTGTCTGATGCAAGTGAAGAAGATCAGAAGATTTTAGGTAAAGAGTTAGATGAAAATATTAAAAAACTTGATAAAATAATGGATAAGCAAGTAGAAGAAGGAAAAAAAGCTCAAGAAGATGTACAAAACTCAGATAATGGGGCAGCAAGTGATGCACATGCTAAACTAGAAGGAAATCAACAAGAGTTAATTAACCTTTTTAAAAATATTGATCTAGCAAAAACTATTTCTCAATTTGCAGATTTAACTTCTGGTATTAATTCTGGATTATTTGCATTGTCATCTTTTAAAAATGCCTTTTATGATATTTGGCAAGATGATAATACTTCTGCAATAGAAAAAATAACTCAATCTATTATGGCTTTCACAACAGCTGTTTCTATGAGTGTAAGTGCATATAATAGTCTTAGAAATGGCATGGCTGGAGCAGTAAATCTATTTAAAATTCTTACAGCTAAATTAATAGTAAAATCTGGAGCAGTAGCTGCTGATACTCTATTAACAAAAACTAATACAGGTGCAGTAATAGTTAATACTGCAGCTTTAAAAACAATGGGAAAAGAAGGATTAAAAGCTTGGCTAAAAATTCTTGGTCCTATAGCATTAATAGCTGCTGCTGTAATAGGTTTAATTGCTCTTATTTATAAATTAGTAACTGCACAATCTAAAGCAGAACAAGAAATGCAAAATATCCAAGATTTTACAAAAGATGCCGCAGATAATGCAGAAAGAGCTGCTTCTGCTTATGAAGCAATAAAAACTGCTATTAATAATTATCAGACTGCTATTGATAAACTAGAGGAATTAGCAAATACAACTAATACATTAACAGAAAATAGCCAAGAGTATGAAAATGCCCTTAGTGATGCTAATAAACAGGCTCAAGAATTAATAAATAAATATCCTGAATTAGCTAAATATGCTGTAATGTCTTATACTGGAGTTATAAAATTCCAAGATGCAAATGGTAAAGAAATAGATTTAAATGCAATCGTAACAAAAGCTGAAAAGGCTACTCATACTGCAAATGCTATATCAACTTTAGCTACACAAGCTGAGACTGATGCTACACCTGAAGATTGGGCAAAAGAATTAGCAGCAAATGATACTACTTTTAAAGTATTAGAACAAGATAATATAGAATATACAGATATTTCTGAAGAAGCAAAAGCTGCCTTATTTCAAGATATGGCAAATAATGGTGGTAAATTTGATTTAGATAGAAGCGAAAAGATCTTAGAGTCATATGGTTATATTCTAGAAAAAAGAAATGGAGCAATTCCAATAGTTCAAGATCAAGGTGACAAAGATGAAGTTACTAAAACTAACAAATCTATCTTAGCAAATACAGAAAATCCAAAGCAGTTTCAAAAAGGAAGAGATAGCCAATATCAAATTGCTATGGATGAATATATTAAAAATATAGTTCCTGAAGCAACAGAAAGTCAACAACACATCTATGCAACTGAAATGGGTGGAGATTATGATACTTATTTATCTAATTTCCAAAAAGAAAAAATTAAATTAGATGATGGCATTACAGATAAAGATAAAAGAGAATATGCAAATACTTTAAATTTAAATTACAATAAGAATGAAGGAACTTTTTCAGATGCTAATGGAGAAAATGTTGATGTTACTGAGAATGATATTATTCGTACTTTAGCAAATAGTAGAGCCTTAAAGACACAGTTAGAAAATTCTGATATTAGTCAAACAGATATTGCTCAACAATTAAAGAAAGTAGATAGTTTTGCATCTGCTTTTTCTACTGATGGAAAAGCTCTATTAGAAAATTTATCTTTTAAAAAAAGTCAAAATAATTTAAGTCAAGAAGATCTAAACGCAATTAATTTATCTGATTATCGACAACTTAAGAAAAGTATTGAAGATGGAACTTTAGAAAAATCTGTTGGACAAGAAGTTGCTTCAACAATAGAGCAAGGTTTCGAAAAAATTAATTTAAATGCGGCAATATCTAACACTAGAGAATTAGTAGGAACTCAAAAAAATGTTAAATCAGCAAATAATTTATTAGATAAAGTTAATCAAAATAAAGTAGATGCACTAACTATCTCAAAAGATGAAGACTATAAGGCAATGTCAAAACAAGTTGACAATTTGGCTGCTTTACAACCAGAATTACAAGGTGCTGTTGAAACTTTTAAACAAACTAGTCTAGTAGGAACACAAGCTTTTGCGGATGCTTTAGAAGATATTCAAGAAGGAATTGAAAATCAGCAATTAATTAAATCAAGAACAGATTTAGAAGACACTTTTGAAAATATTGATTTAACTGCTAATATAGATACATCAAAAGCAGATGAAAAAATCAAATCTTTTATTGATAAAGATTATGAAGTAACAATAAATGTAAAGACTGCATCAGATGAAGCTTTTGAAGAATTAGAACAAGGTATCAATGCTCTACAAGATGGAGCAAGTAAAATTGGTGAAGATTTTACTGTTTCTGCGGATGATATTAAAGAATTAAATGAACAGTTTCCTGGAATTATCTCAGGAATGACATTGCTTAATGATGGTTCTGTTCAATTAAATAAACAGTCTGTTCAAGAAGCTGTTGCCGCAGCTCAACAAACTGCAATAGCAGATACTGAAGCAACTCAAACTAAATTAGAAAATACTAAAAGAGAATTATTAGCTAAAAGAGCTATCTATGTTGAAATGGCAAAAGCAGCTCATAAGTTAGCAACAACAGAGAATTTATCAGAAGAACAAAAAAGCAAATATCAGACAACCATAAAACAAGGATTAGCTAAAGTTAATACGGTTGCCGCAAAAGATGAGACAGAAGCTAATAAAGCTGTTACTGATAATGCTAATGATAATGCAAAACAAGTTGCTGAAAACTGGACTTCTGCTTATCAGTCAGCATCTGATTCTGCGGAGGCATTTGCTAAAAATGCTATTACTGCGACAAAGGCAGCAGCTAATAATGATGCTAGTGAGTTAGATAATATACAAGATATTAAAGTTAATTATACTGGCGGAAATGGAACATCTACTGAAGTAAAACAAAATCAAAACTATGCTAAAGAATTAGAAAATGGTAATACTTCTCAAAAAGAGATGGCAAAACAAGAAAAGTATTACAATCAAATGGTTGCTTTCTTAGATAAACAACTTGCTTCTGTTGATGGGCAAATGGCGGAAGGTACTGCTAAATTAAAAACTTTAATGGCAGGATTCAAAAATGTTGCGAATGGCAACGGATTTAACACTTCTGCTGTAGCAGGTATTGATACTGATACTATTGACAAATATCATGACATTAATCTTGAACTAAAAGAATTAGAAACTAATTTATCAAGAGTAGAAAAAGCTCAAGAAAAACTTGTTAGACAAGACTTAATGGATAACCTAAATAAACAGTTAGGTATTTTAAATCAACAAGCTGATGCCCAAGAGAGAAAATTAGCAATAGCTAAACAAGATATGGCACTTCAACAATCCCAATTAGCTAGTTTAGGAGTAACTTTTGGAGCAAATGGTGCGATTAGTAATTATGCTAGTGTATTAGAATCTGCAAAACATTCAGGAGATTCTCAAAAATATTCTACTTTAAAAACATTAATTTCTAATTATGATACTTTATATAGTGAAACTATTCCAGGTATTATTGATGATATACAAGAAATTGCTGATAAAAAAGTTGAAATTCAAATTAGCAAATTTAAAATGAATGCGGAAATTGCTCTTGATTTGCGTCAAGCAAAACAAGACTGGGCAGAATTTTTAGAGAATATGACTGAAGATATTGATAAGCGTTTTGATGTAAAAATTCAAACTCAATACAAAAAAGCAAATGCTTATATATCTTCTGGAGAACTTCAAACAAATGCAGATACTTTAAATACAATTATAAGAGAAGCTAACATTATAAAAAATGGCGGAACTTCTTCTATTTATGGTAAAGACTTAAAACAAGCCGAAGAAGATTTAAAAGATTATCAATCTAAAGTCGAAGAAGGCTTAACAACTATGAAAAAGTCTTTAGAGGAAGCTCGACAGATTGCCGTTGATGCTGCAGAGGCAGTAAATAGTGCAATGAATGACTATGGTGATCAATTAGAAAGAATTAACAATCTTTACGAACACCATAAAAAAGTAATTGAATTGGCTTATGGAGAAAAAGCTTATAGTAAATTATCTAAATCATATGCCGCACAAGAAAAAAATAATCAACAACAATTATCTTTCTGGTCTAAACAAGCAGACTATTGGGAAAAACAAATAGCTCATACTAAAAAAGGCACAGATGCTTGGAAACAAGCTGTTGAAAGTTGGCAAAATGCAGTTGATAAGATGAATACTTCTATTGAAGATACACTTCAATCTATGCTTGATAATTATTCAAACACAGTTAAACAAGCATTCCAAGAAGTTGAAAATGAATTAACTAATGGATTAGGAATTGATTATTTAAAAGATCAAATGGATTTAAAATCAGCTACTTCTGGTTTATACCTTGATGATATTAATTCTGAATATGAAAAACAAAAACTTCAAAGAAAATATCAAGATGCTATTTATGATGCTGATTCAGTTGCCGCACAACAAAAAATTAGTAAAGCTATGCAAGAGCAAATGGATATGCTCGAAAAGAAAGATAAATTAAGTCAATATGATATAGATCGTGCTAATAAAAAATATGAATTAACTTTGAAACAGATTGCTCTTGAAGAAGCTCAAAATAATAAAACTACTATGCGTCTTCGTAGAGATGCTAATGGTAATTATTCTTATCAATATGTAGCTAATCAAGAACAAGTATCTAAAGCTCAGCAAGAATTAGCAGATACTCAAAATGATTTATATAATTTTGATAAAGACGCATATCAAAAAAATCTTGATGATCTTGTTCAAATGTGGAAAGATTATCGAGATAAAGAAGAAGAAATCCGTCAAGATAGTTCTTTATCTGAAGAAAAAAGAAAAGAATTATTATTAGATTTAGAAAAACAATATTGTCAACAAAGTGAAGCTTATACTGAACAAAACCAAACTATTAGAGTTAATTTAACTAGTTCTGCTAATGACGCTTTGAAAAATCTATATGAAACAAATACTAATAATTTTTCAAAAGAAGTTAAAAAAGAAAAAGCAATTTTATTAGAAGATTTAGTTCCTAACTGGAATAGCGGAGTTCAGCAAATGGCAGACCAAATTGGAGAAAAAGGATTCCAAGGTGTTGTGCAGACCGCAGTAGCTAAGAGCAATGAAGCTTTAACTGACCTTAATAAAAAAATAAATTCTGTTTTGAGTACTTATGAAAGTAAACAAAAGGGTATGATTAGTAAAAACAGAACTTTGTCTAAACAGTATTTAACTTTATTAAATAGACAAAAGAGTATAAAAACTCAAACAGATAATACTTTAAAGTCTTTAGAAAATCAATATAAAAAATGGAGCAAAATTCGTTCAGAGGCTCTTGCCGCAGCTAAGAATGCGGAACGTTATGTTGAGGCAGCTAAGTTTGCAATAGATAATGGAGTTTCAGGTGGAACTGGTGCTAATAAAACAGGAGGTTCTGGTGCTTCTGGAAATGGTTCTAATCAAAATTCAGGAAGTACAGATTTTACATCTACTGTTGATACTACTAAAATTAAACCAAAAAAATTACCAAAAAAAGTCAATGAGAAATTATCATTAAAAGATACAATTAAACAAAAATATGAATCTTTTAAATTAGGCGGTAAAATAATTTCTACAAAAGGAGGACCAAGTTTTACTTTAATTTCAATAAGTCCAAATGGAAAAGGAAAAGTAGAATGGCAACATTATATTGGTTCAGGTATTTCTAAAACTGAAACTTTTTCAGCATCAAAAGATGATTTAAAAAAATACTTTAAAATTAGTAGAATAGGTTATAATCAAGTTTATAAGGATGGTAAATTTACATACAATCAAGATAATTCTTGGAATGATTTATTTAAATTTGATACTGGCGGTTATACTGGAGATTGGAAATCAAAACAAGGAAAACTTGCAGTATTACATGAAAAAGAATTAGTATTAAATAAAGAAGATACTAAAAATATGTTAAATATTGTGAATGAAGTTAGAGAAATTACTGCTCAGAAAGCTTTTAATTTAACTAATGAATTATCTACTTTAATTGAAAAGGTTATTAATGAAAGAAGTAATTCTGTACAAGGAATTACAACTTCTCAAGATAATCAATCTATTGAGCAAAAAGTTTCTATTCAAGCTTCTTTCCCTGGCGTAAAACAAGCATATGAAATAGAAAAAGCATTAAACAATCTTGTAAATGTAGCTTCTCAAAAAGCTTATACTAATTAAAAATAAAGGGGCTTTTGCCCCTTATTTTTATATGGTCATTTATAGTTAAGAAGTTTAAATTAATTTTGATATTTTTATAGAAAGAGGTGTTAAAATGGCTAGTTATGAAGAAAAAATTTGTCAAGCAATTCAAATTATGTTAAATAAGAAAATAAGCGATATTCCGTATGATAGAACAATCACCGCAAGAATTGCTAAATGTATTAACAAAGAAGAGGGCAAATATTTAGTAAAATTTCAAGATTCTCAATTCTATGCTTATTCTTTAAATCAAGCAGATTATTCTCAGCATATTGGCAAATATATTTATGTTTTAATACCTAATGGAGATATGAGAAAGAAAAAATTAATTTTAACTTTAATGTAAAGGAGGTTATAAAGTATGGCTGAAGGAAATAGAAATTTTGTTGATCAAGTATATGTTACAGATGACGTATCTTCTGATAATGGACAAATTATTGATATTGGGGCAAAAGCAGAAAATGTATATTTTAATGATAATATCACTTTACCTAATAAATTAGAAGAATACCAAAAACAATTAATAGCAGAAACAGATAGTGGAATAAAAATTACTAGCGATAATCAAATATCTATAAATCTTGATAATCTTCAACTATTAAAGATCAAACAATTAACAAATGTAGAAACTGTTGTAGAGGATATTCTTCCTTATTATGAAGAAAATACTTTATATTATGGTGCTTGTCAAGGATTAATAGCTAATGACAATTCCCCTATTATAAAATTAGAAACTATTAGAACTAAAAGTTTTTTCATGTTTATAGAAAATACAGAGCGTTTTATTATTTTTTCAAGTGGGAGAATTTGGCGTTCTACTGTTAGAAAAGGTTTCCCTGAGCAAGAAGTTTTTACTTTAATTCAAAACTCAATAGATAATGTATCTAGTTTTTCTTATTTTAATAATTTAAATGAATTTTTACAATTAACTAAAAATGATAAAAAAACTTTTTCATATATATCTATAAAGAATGAAAAAAATATAGAAGATGGAGAATATTTATCTTTACCAATAGGAGAAACAACTAAAATATTAATAAATGATTCTGGGGCAATGTATATTTCTCATTATATAAATAATTTATGGGAAGAACCAAAAAAGATTGATCTTAATGTAGATATATCCGCTTTAGAAAATCAGATTAATCAAAAACAAGATATAAGTCAAAGAACTTTTACTATAGATGGGAATGGAAATAATGCAACTTATCCAACAACCAAAGCAGTTGTTAGATATGTTACTAAATTTTTAAATTTAACTAAAAGTGTTACTTCTACTTATAATTATGTTATAGATAATACATCTCCTCGTTTAATATATGTAGTATTAAATCAAAATCAAGATAATTTCCCAAGAGGAGAATATTTTGTTTTATCTTTTGGAGCTACTTATCGTATTTGGATTTCAGGCTCTAATGGTGATATATATACTCAGAATAGTAATGATCAGGGAGAAACTTGGGAACAACCAGTATTAAAGGCTTTTGGTACAACAATAGATGAAGATGCGTTAATTACTAAAATTATTAATAGATTACCTAAATATGAGGGTGATATAGTAACTTTTGAAGATACTTAGAGGAGATTGCAAATGACTCTTACTAATTTTAAGAACAAGCTAAAAGAATTTAGCAAATTCTATTCGCCGCAATAATTTAGTAATAGTAATTATAACTTTGACTTTATAATATAAATAATAACAAGACTATAAATATAGCAGAAATTTAAATTACAAAAAATTTTACTATAGATGTCTTAAATATAAAAATAAAAGATTATATAATAATTGAGAAGATAATATAACATTATCAAATCTAGAATCTATAGTTATTTATTAAAAGGAGGTTTTATTATGCAATTAAAAGAAGATAAAGGTTTAAGAATTTTAACTCCAGATAGTGAAGATAATGTCATTACAGATATAGAAACTGAAACTATAAGATCAAAAATTGTTTATTTAGGAAAGAATGATTCTATTGATAACTATAAAGAAATAGATAAAAATACTCCTGTATCTTACAAAGATGATAAGACTACTAATGATGATCTTCTTTCTGATGAACAACTTCAACAGATTGCAGAGATTTATAGTTAATGGAAATTATTAATGATGTAAATGGCTTATTTGAATTTCAAGATCTAGGAGCAAGAACAGAATTAAAAAATAAAGCAAATTTAGTACAGAGTAAAAACTTATTTGATATGACTTCATATCTTAATTTTTTAAATGCGTTGACAATAAGTTTAATGAGTTAGCAACAGCCATTGTAGCACACGAAAGTGAGGTGAACTAAATGTTTAATCTACACGATTTTGTGCTTAGAACTTTATCTACTATGAAAAGTAGATTGGATGAATATCAAGCAAGAAGCTATGCTTTATCTTGGTATAGTAAGTCTGTTTTAACTGATGAAGATATGAATACAATTGATAGTTGGTATCCAGTTGAAACAGAAGAAAATAAAGATACAGAAACACAAGAGGTAACAAATTATGAATAAAATAGATTTTAATAAACTATTAGCTCAAATAAAAGCAGATAAAAAAATAGTAGATCAAGTAAATTCATTAGGCGGACTTCAAGAAAAATATTCTCAAAGTGATAAAATAGGTTATGATTTTAAAGAACTTTATTTAGGAGATATTCTTTTAAAAAAAGAATATTCTCCTCAAGAAGATAAAAAAGGGACACAAGATAATCCTTTAATATTTTCAAAAGGTATACCATTAATTCCTAATGCTTTTTATTCTTATCAGAATAATAAATATATTTATATTGGAACAGCAAAAATTGCAGATGATTGGGAACAAAATTTATTCGTTCAATTTTAAAGGAGGTTGTTAAATATGCCTTATATAGTAAAGCAAGATGGTAAATTTGATTATAAATATAAAGAAATTTTTGTTGATAATGCTAATGAAATAACAAATATAGATTTATCTTCTTTATGCCCTGGTAGTGTTGTTTATGATATTGCAACTGGAAATGTGTATATTTTAAACTCATCTTTTGAATGGATAAAACAATAGGAGGTCTTATATGGATATAATAACATTAGCTTTAGCTAAAAAAATGATTAATAGCCAAAAAGACGCCTATGTATTTAATTCTGTTAAGGAATTACAAGATTTTATAAATAGTTCAAAAGATAGTTTAAAAATTGGGGATAAATTTTATATTACTGATCCTAATTCCCCTGACTATTGGTGGGATGGGACAACATTACAAGAAGAAAAAGTTAAAATTGATCTAAGCAATTTAGCAACAAAAGAAGAATTAAATACTAAACAAAATATTCTAACTGAAGAAGATAAACAAGAATTAGTGCAAAAAGTAATTACCGCCTTACCAAAGTATAATGGAGAAACTAGTGATATTCTACAAGAATTAGTGCAAAAAGTAATTACTGCCTTACCAAAGTATAATGGAGAAACTAGTGATAAGTCATAATAGAATTTATAGGTTTAAAAAAAGAAATAATAATATTATAAGAATGAGGTGATTAGATGATAAAAGTAAATATGGAAACTAAAGATGGTGTAATTTTAAATACTAATGGAAAATATTGTGAAGATTATATACAGATAACACCGACTAATGCTGATGCAATTTCTGCACAGAATATTAAAGAAGGTGTTACTATATTGGGGGTTACTGGAAGTTTAGAACCATCAAATATAGATCAACTTATTAGTAGAGAAATAACAACTGTAAACATTCCTAATAATGTTACAAGAATTAAAGATTATACTTTTTATGGGTGTCATCAATTAGCATCTGTTACTATACCTGATAGTGTTACTAGTATTGATAATAGTGCATTTACTGGTTGTTCTAGTTTAACATCTATTACTATACCAAATAGTGTTACTTGGATTGGTGATTGGGCATTTACTAGTTGTTCTAGTTTAACATCTATTACTATACCAAATAGTGTTACTTGGATTGGTGATTGGGCATTTGCTTATTGTACTGGATTAACATCTATTACTATCCCTGATAGTGTTACTAGGATTGGTGATTGGGCATTTACTAGTTGTTCTAGTTTAACATCTATTACTATACCAAATAGTGTTACTTGGATTGGACATGAGACTTTTACTGCTTGTTCTAGTTTAACAGATGTAACTATAGAAAAAGGATTTAATGCTAATAATCTAGATCTTAGTAGTTCTACATTATATACTCATGATACCATTCTATCATGGTTAAATGCTTTATATGATAGAACTGGATTAGATGCATATAAATTGGTTATTGGAAGTACTAATTTACAGGAATTAACAGATGAAGAGAAAGCTATTGCGACTAATAAAAACTGGACTTTAGCATAAAAATGAGGTGATACTTTGGATATAAATATTACAAATAAAAATGGCATAATTTTAAATACTAGAAATAAAGTTTGTGAAGATGATATAAATATTAATATTGATAATAGTCAAGAAATTTTACCTGAAAATATAGCAAAAGATGTTACTATATTGGGGGTTACTGGTGAAGTAACTAACGCTATTGATTTAATTGAAGGAACAATAACTAAGTATGAATCTCCAAAAAATAAATTTTTTAAGAATAATAGTATGGGAGAGGGAACTTTTGCTAATTGTAGAAAATTAACAGAAATTATTTTTTATAAAGTCGATCATCTAGCAATGTTATTTCAGAATTATACCGGTAAACATCCAATACAAAAAATTTCAATTTTAGAAGCAAGTGATAATAAGGATAATACAAACTCAGGGAATAGCAGAACTTTTACAGCTGCTTCAGAATTAACTGATTTATATTTATGCAAAAATTTTACTTTTAGTCCTTATGGATATACTAATGATTTTCGTGATAGTGCAAAATTAAAAAATGTAATAGTTGAAAAGGGATTTCATAGTAATTTAGATATTCATTATTCAACTGCATTTACTAGAGAAATTTTACTTAATATTATAAACAATTATGCAGATTTATCTAATAAAACATCGGTATCATTAGTTATTGGAGAAACAAATTTAGCGAAATTAACTGATGAAGATAAACTAATAGCGGCAAATAAAAATATTACATTGCTATAAAGACCTTTTTATAAGGTCTTTTTTTATTGTGTTTTTATTTAAAATTTTTTGCATGTACGATATTTTTCATATTCAGATAGAAAAAAATATTCTCCTGACAAATTTTAAATTTTTGTTAAAAATCAGGACAGGGTAGGAAAAATAGTTTACTTTATTTTTTATATAATAATGTCAGAGATAAACGAAAGGAGAGTGAATAAAATATAATGAGTTATATAAATTCTAATTTTTATCCAAATTATCAATATGGAAATAATCAATTTTTACCAAACAATCAACAGCCTATGTATAGTTTGCCTCAACAAAATACACCACTTATGGCGATGAAATTATTTATACTACAAATAAAAATTTCCAAAAATTAACAGGAGAGTAATACTCTCCTGTTTTTTTATTCCCAATTAATTTCATTATCTTGATTCTGTTCTTCTTGTTTTTTATTCAAAAATCCAATAGCAATACATATAGCATCTGCAATGTCATCATTAACATCAATTTGGAAATGCTTTTTAACAAAAGAAATATCCGCTGATTTTAAAACTGTTCTTTTTAGTCCTCTTCCCGTAGAAATTCCACAAGCGGATCTCCATTCACTGGGATATATATATTCTATTTTTGCAGTTGGCAATTCATCATGTAACATCATTACCACTGCCCCTTGTAACCACATTAAAACTTTTTGAGTATGTAAGTTTCCTACTCCAGAACCAAAGTCATTTGGTCTAACTTCTTCTAAAATTATTGTATCTATATCTTTATAATTAATAAGAATCTTTTTTATTTCTTGCGTAATTTTTTTTATTCTTTTGATAACATCACTTGAAGATGCTGTAAAGCAATAGAAACCATCTAAAATTTTTGTTTCTTTGTTTAAAATAGCACAACCTGTGCTTTTTGTTGACAAGTCTAAAGCTAAAATTTTTGACATTGACTCTCCTCCTTTATTTAAGTATATCAAAAATTTTAAAAAAAGTCAAGAAAAAAAAGACAAGCATTTTACTTGTCTTTTTATTTTATAATAATGATATTGTACAATTACTTTCTTCATCAGAAAAATCAATTTTCCAACCTTTTTCTTTTGCTTTTTCAACAATTTCATTTGGAATTGCGGGAATCCCCTTAGGGATATGAATAGACTTAGAATTATTACCCCAATTATCAATAAGAATATTATTTAATTCTTGAGATAGCTCTTCCGCCAATTGAGTAACTACTTTTGACCAAAAGAAATAAACAGCTTCATCATTTAAACTATGATCTTTTTTTAGTTTTGTCCCATCCATTAAGTAATCTAAATTTTTAATTTTTATTTTTTCTTTAGTTGTGAAGTACATTTCGTTTTTATTGTAATTTAATATGTAATTTGTAAAATCCTTTATAGATAAACTATTTGCATGATTAGGGTTGTTATGAAAATTAAATTCAGGTTTTAATGTTACTGTTCCAATTTCTATATCTTTATTATTTATTTCCTGTAGAACCAAATCCATTTGAACCTCTTTCTGTTTCTTCTAAATCATTAACTTCAATAAATTTTCTTATTGGCTGATAAGGAATTAATACTAATTGTGCAATGCGTTCGACGGGTTCTACTATTTGACTTTTGTTACTGTCATTATATAGTGGAACTTGAATATTCCCTCTATAATCGCTATCAATAACTCCTACACAATTTGCTAATCTAAGACCTTTTTTTGTACTTAACCCACTTCTTGGGAACACCGCCCCAAAATATCCTTTAGGAATAACCATTGCAAGATCAGTAGGTATAACTACTGTTTCTTTTGATTTTATTTGAATGGGTTTCTCTATTGCTGATTTTAAATCATAACCTGCCGCATCTTTACTTCCATGCGTAGGTTCTAAACCAAAAGAAGATAATTTTTTAAATAATACAGAAATACCTTTATTTTTTTTAAAAAACATATAATACCTCTTTAATCTTTTTTGTTATATTCAATTTCAATTTCTGAATCAGGTTCTTTTTCTATATTAAAATTTTTAGTTACAGAGAATAAAATATATTCATCAATAATTTCTCCTTTTTGCTTAGTTTGTTTTTTCTTACTAGTATAAGAATCAACAGTAAAACGAGCATCTTGACGCAATTCTTCTAAATAATTTTTAACTTCATTTTCGCTATCAATACGATAAGTTTCTTTTGTCTTGATTAAATATTTCATATATTTTATTCTCCTCTTTTGTTGTATTCAATATTAATATCATTTTTCCCATACTTACTAACTTCCGCCTTCTTGATTTTTTTTACGAAGCCTTTTAAAAAATCAGGAGGTCCATCTAGTTTAATATGTTTAAGCGGATTAGTAATCATATAATCCACAAGCTTATCATTTGTAATTTGTTCAGTATTTGAACATAAGCCATCTTGAATAGTATATATAGTTTGAGTAAAATCAAAAGGTTGTACACTAATATAAATATATTTATTTTCTTCCATAATCTTTCTCCTTAATAACCTACTTTAATAATCGCTGCATCATATGGAAATAAATGATAACAGTTAACTAATTCTTTTTTATTTATGTCTTTCTCTTTTTCTACTAACAATGGAGAAGAAACAATCCAGCATTCAATAGCTCCAAGATTATTAAATTCAATATGATAAATTTTTCCTCGATTATGCAGACACTCATAAAGATCAGTTTTTAATTGATTAATATTCTTTTTAGTGCTTTCTTTCATTTGAAAAATTGTATAATCACTTTTTTCTGAACACAATAGCATTGAATACTTTGATTCGCCGTATTTTTTTACATATTTCTTTAGACTTTTGTCTAATTGCTCTTGCACTTCTTCTTTAGAAAGCTTTTTATAGTTTTTTAACACATAATCTTTATTTATATCATATAAAGTCTGTCCTGTATTTATTTTTATATCTTTTCCCATGATAACTCCTTTAGATTATAAATATTTTGATTAAAAGAACCTCTTAAAAATAAGGTCACATCTCGTTTTTCTTCTTCATATCTACCATCAATTAGATAATCTATATTTTTCATTATCTGATTAATTATATCAAAATTTTTATTATTTTTCAATTCAGTTACAGTATATCCAGTCCATAGAAAAATTTTAATAGAAGGATATTTTTGTCTAACTGTTTGAACTATATCATTTACAAAAGAAATATTTTCATCACAAAGAGGTTCTCCGCCTAAAACAGAAAAATTTCTTAAAATTCCATTATCCGCAATAGCTTGAATAATTTGTTCTTTAATGTTTTTGGGGATAAGACCTCCAGAATTAAAATCCCACATATCTTTATTATGACAACCTGGGCAATGGTGTGGACATCCGCTAACCCAAAGGCTAACGGATATTCCTATTCCATCTATAAAATCATTTGGCATATATCCATTATAATATTTGTTCTGCATTATCTTCTAGCCCCCTAATTAAACTTGAATGTCTAATTCTTGATTCTACTTCTTGTTGTTTTCCCGCATTAAAAGAAGTAGTATAGTTACCTGTTAAATAACCCGTTACTCTGCGGAGTTGTTGGATATTAGTGCTACCACACTCAGGACATTTATCATTAAATTCTCCTGTATAACCACAATTTAAACAAGTATCATTAGGGACATTAATTGCAAAATATGGAATATCTTTATCCATTGCATAATTTACTAATGTTTCTAATGCAGAAGTATTTTTTTCCATACCTCCATCTAATTCAACATAAGTAATACAACCAGCATTACTATATCCAGTTAATTGAGATTCAATATCAATTTTTTCAAAAGGAGATACTTTTTCCCATACTGGAACATGCATAGAATTAGTAAAGAAGTTTTTATCAGAAACTTTTGGGATAATTCCATATTGTTCTTTAAACTTTTTCATGGCTGTATAGCAAAGATTCTCAGCAGGAGTCATATATACCCCAAAATTTAGTTTATATTCTTTCTTAAATTGATCACATCTTTTTCTAAATAATTCCTCAATTTTTTTTGCCAATTTCATTCCTTTTTGAGTAGTGTGATTTTCGCCTATTAATAATTGCAGAGTCTCTGCTAATCCTAACTGCATTTTTTATACCCTCTCTTTCGAGATATTTACATAGGGTTTAGACTATACCATAAATTGATTGATAGATTTTTTGATTTTCTAATTTATTTTTTCTAATAGGACATTTAAATTGTTGAGTTATTTCTTTCCAAGTTAATCCTCTTGAAATATCTCCAACAGTATTTTTTGCTATATTATATTCTTTACCTATATTTTCAAGTGTAATATTAGTAAAGCATAATTTATAACATATCTCTTGAACTTCTTTTTGTGTTATTTTATTTTGAAAAGTATATTTTTGCACTGGCTTTCTTAAAGGGTATGATAAATCTTTTGGACACCAACTATTTGTTCCTCGATTAATTTCTCCTATTGTATATGTGTGAACATCTGTTGCTAATCCAATTTCTTCTTGAGTCATATTGGTATTTAAAAGCATATCTAAAATAATATTTATTTTAGTTTCATCAATATAACTTCGTGAAGGTGTCTTTCTAATTGGATAATTAATCGAATTATCAATAAAAGATTTACCTCTATTAATATCACTTATACAATAAAGAGTAACTCCATATTTAGCTCCAATAATATGAAATGGATATTCAGTATTTTTTAATAATTCTTTAATCTCATCAGCTTGATTAACTGTTAATTTTTGAGTTCCTGAACCCCATTGTCCACCTTGGGTTAAATTATAACCCTTTCCAGTTGTATAAAAACTTTCAAAATAATTTATATAGTATTTTTCTTTTTCATTTAATTCATTAAATGGAATATTATCTTCAACAAGTTCTAATGAAAAATTATTTCTTCCATATTTTTTTATTGCCCTATGAAAATAAGTATTGTCATTTAATTGAGTTTGATGTTTATAATCTCTTTGTTCAAGAGTTTGTTTTGTTTGTCCTATATATACCTTTCCATTTATTAAATTAGTATATTTATAAATTTTGCCATTTTCTATCATAAAACTTGCCATCCTTTCATGTTTTTTCCTATTATTCCATGAAAATTAATTAATGTCAAATTTTCAATTTTGCCCATTATAGTCGTTGAACGTTCCTCCGGCCTGGAGGCTTCGCTGCGTCTGGTTTCCCAATCCTTAACGATTTTACCCTACCTTGGTCGCTAACCTCGCCGCTATTATATTCCTATAATAGTTTGGTTGTTAAGGCTTAAGGGGGTTCCCGCAATTTTGAGCATTTATAGTGGGCCAGTGTTAGGCTTTAACCCACCGCTAAAGTACCATGCTTAAGAGCTGAATAAATTCCTTCTTCAGGAACATACCCCGCCATAGTATGATTTTCATACATAAACTTTGCACTTTCCATTGGTTGAGAGCATATATAATTAAATCTTTCTAATAAAGCATCTTTTGCTTCAAAAATACTTTTATCTAAAAGGTTCATAAAAGTATTTATATAATATTCTTCTGGGATTGTTAAATCATCTTTATATTTATTATTAACTTCTTCTATTGCCTCCATAGCTATTGTTGGCATAATAATTGTTACAGGACAGATATTTCCTCGTCCATCTTTTTGAGCAGCAGAAACATAATTATCATATAAATGTCCTGTCTCTATTACTGATTGAATGTTCATTTGGTAAGAATTGAACGCGTTAATGTCTGCTCCATTCTGGGTTCTGCATCCCATGGTCGAGAACAATTCTACTGGAGTCTGGATCTGTTTAATTTTTATTTTTTTCATTTTCATAATCCTCCTTAAACTTCCAAATATAACCTCCAGCAGTTTTTTGCTTACCATGGAGAACAGTTGAAATACCGCCCTTCCAAATATTATTTTTTTCTCCTGCTTCAAGAACGCTATTATATTCTGCAATAAAATTACCTTTTAAATCAAGTTGAACAACAGGTTTTTTTGGAGGTCTTCCTTTAAAACCGTTTGCTTTAGCTGATTCATATTGATGTTGACGAGCAAGAGGAAAAGAAACATTTTCTGCATGAGTACACCATCTTAAATTATTTACATTATTATTTAATTTATTTCCATCTATATGGTCTACTTTATTTCTACCTAATTTAATATCTTCTTCAGTTTTTGGAATAAAAATTTCAGCAACTATTTTATGTACCATTCCAAAACTTAAAGTATAATATCCCCAATCATTAATTTTTAATTCTATTAATTTTCCATCTCTTTTTATATTACCAAGATTTGAAACTTCCCAAGTACTAGCATAAGGATGTTTATCATCTTTTAAATCTCTAAATACTTTCCATATTTCTTCCATATTAAGCATCCTCCTCATATATTTCAAGCATTAAAATATTTTGTAATTCTGGATTTTCTTCTAATCTTGTAATTAAAATATTATATTGCTTTTCCGTTAAAGAATTTATATATTCTTCTTTTTGTTTTCTATCATACTCAATCCAATCTTTCTGCATTTTAACATCACAATTAGCATAATTTGGATATAATCTTTTAGCTGTTGATTTTAATGCTAATTTAAATAAATCATAATTTGGTTCACCAGGATTCCGATTAACCCCTTTCATACATTGAAAAATTACACACATTTTGTACCGTTGCTTTCGCAATATTTTAACACTTATTAAAAAGTCGGATTAGACTATATCATTACTAATATTTATAAATATTAGTACAAGGCACTTCGGAACTATATCGCTATAGCCCTACTCCCATAAGGGATAGTCGTTAGACCTTATTTTTGTTCTATGAAATAATAACCATTAATAGGTTTTTTATCTTGAACTCTTCTCCATAGAGTTGTAAGACTAATATTATATTTTATTGCTGCTTTTGTTATAGATGGAAAACTTTCTATATATACACCATTTAGAACAAAAATCTTGGCACAGGATTGTCATATCTTTCGACTTAGAGTTTCCCTGTTAGCAGAAATATTTCAACAGTCATTTCCTACTATATTTTATTTCCACACCCGTCTCTGACGGTTCACCTTGTTTTACTTCCCCAGTAGATTATATATTAGGGAAAATACTTGTTTTATGAAATTTGCCTACACCATTTAAGCATCCGTTTAATATTGCTCGAATAACAAGTCTTCCTTCTGGTAATGTACAAGTTCCTAAATTGATAGATGTAAAAGGCAATTGCAATAGTTATTAACCATAGGCTTTTTATCCTATGCTCTGGAGATTTCTCTCATTTTCATCGAATGGTCAATTCCATTCCAGTGTAGCGTACATCTTCACCTTCGCCATTACGCGGTCAGGGTGGACACTCTTGACGGGATTATATTTATTCACCCGCTACGCGTTACGGTGACTCCTAGCCTTTCGCTATCTAGAAGTTTACCTCGGTATTGTCATATTTTTAACATTTTAAATTATAATGCTGTAAGAAATTATCATATATATCTTTTTTGCGATTAAGATAGATAGTTGAATAATTATACATCCAATCTCCAAATGTTTGCATATCTTCAATATTTTGGATTTTTAATTCACTTAATTGTCTATCTTTATAATCATAAACCAATGGCTTTTGTTTTAAATTAAGATGTTCAAAACTATAGTTAGAAATATCTTCCATTAATTTATGAGTTCCACAAAAACTAATAGATTGTAAAAATCTATTATGTCCATCTTTATTAGGACTTGGTTTTGCCATTATACTACCATCACCATCAAATATTCCTCTAATAAGATGAGGCATCATTTCATATGAAACTTTAGGAAGATAGGTGCTGTAACTTTTTCGAGGAACCACCCCATATTTAGCAAGGTCTTCTGCCATTATATTGCTACGAACAGCTATCTGTCCACATCCTCTGCCATCATGCCCTACTGAAGTATTAGCGTGTAAAACCTCTTTAAATTTTTCAAGCATATATTCATCTTTTAAATTCAATGTAATGGATATAGAGGCTTGTCTTCCAGTATCATCTTTAAAAACATTTCCATCTGAAATAAGTAAACCTAAAAAGTAAGCCTTTGCTTCTTCGTTTATATCTTGAAAGAAATGCTCTCTCATGTTAGGATTATTTAATTTTGCTTTAGTATATTTTGGAACATCCTTTAATATTTTAGTTACTGTTGGATGACTTAATTCATATTTATCTTCAACTTGTTTTATAGTCATCGGTTGAGATAAATAATATTTAATAATTTCTTGCTTTAATTCTTCTGTTATAATTTTTCTTGGCATAATAATGTCCTCCTTTGCAATAATATTATATCAAAATATTTAACACTTGTCAAATATTTTCTTGCATTATTATACCAAAATTAAAAACTTAGAGTTTACCGATTTTGCCCAATTTTTTACTAAGAATTTCTTCTTAGGGAAACCAATTTGTTAATTTCCGCTTCTTGACTGCAGTGTGTTGAGATTATGAAACATCCCTTCTGCAGCTTGTTCGACTTCCCTTTTGGTCATATCCATTGCATATTTATAAGTGTCAGGACATTCCTTATAAATTTCAGCATCTATGCTCTTAGTGGGATCAATTCGTTCAATTATGTACTGTTGATAATTGCTCTCGAGTAAAGGTTCTGATATATACTTTAAACCATCAACATAATGCTTATAAAAACTCTTTTTTACATATGGAACCATAGTCCAATCTAGGTGAGAAGAAGAAACTCCTCCAAATTGCTGAAGACTTTGTAATTGGAATGTTACCGCCAATAGTTGAAAAGCTGTACTTACACTGTTTGCAGGTCTAACATCTGCTTGTCTAGTATTAAATCCTTTTTCTAATAAATCATCAATAGGCAATGTTAAACAATTATGCATTCCTATTGAATAAGAATCTAAATCATGAACATAAATACGATTATGTAAATGATTATATCTCATACGAGGAGACATTACACGGTTTAAAGCATCATCTTTTAAAATAATATTAGAAGCTTCACCTTTTCGACCCCCAAAAGACATCTCATCTAAATTTGCATTTTGATTTTCAATATTTGCCCCTAATAACTTATTTCTCATTTCTTTTGTTAAAGGGGTCTTTTGATTTCGATTTCGATTTCGTTCTTCTCTATAAAGAATAAAAGCTTTAGCAACATCTTTTCGTTTAGTTGCCATTAATCCTTTTTCAACTAAATCTTGAATTTCTTCTACTGTTAAAAGCTCATCTTGTGCTTTTGTTTCAATATAAGTAGCAATATTTTCTGATTTTGTTAAAGCGTAATCAGAAATATTCCCATCAATAGCACAAAAAGCTTTTTTTATGGCAGAAATAATCTTTTCTTTGTTGAATTGTTCTATTCTTCCATCTCTTTTTTCTATAATCATTTTTATACCTCCTAAGTATTTAAATATTTTTAGGCTATATATAAATATATCAAAATTATAATTAATAAATTAAAATAATTTGACATTATTAAAATATTCTTCTAGTTCTTTTACCTTATCAGTAAAATCATAAGTAAATATATTAATATCATCATCATTTTTAAAACCAATACAATTAAAATCTATCTCTTTAAAATCTTCTACATCACTTAAAAATCTTCTACAAATTTCAACACAGCTTGGATTTTCTTCTCGATTTAAGCATCTCTGAAGTCGAGTCTTTGAAGGTACTGAAATGAAAACGGGGCAAACTAGTAAATTAGGATCTCTTAATAAACAATGAATACTTTCAATATCATAACAACCAATATTAATTTTTTCTTTATCTAATTTATCTTTTTCTGTCCCATAAAACCAAGAATTATAACAAACTGCTTCAATTAATAAATGCTTATCTAATAAGATTTCTTCAAAAGTTTTTTTATCTACAAAATAATAATCTTTTTTATCAACCTCATAATCTCTTTTAGGACGAGAAGTTGTTCTAATAATATTAGCAAAAGTATTAGGAAATTGTTTTAATAATTGATTTTTAATTGTATCTTTTCCCGCTCCGCTTGGTCCAAATAAAGCTACAATTTTAATTTGTTTTTCTGTTGGGGGAGGACTCCAATAAGCGAGATATTCTCGCTTAAAGGTTTCTTCATTCATCGAAATAGTTTCCTTGTTGTCTATCATGTCTAAGTGTTAATTCTCCTTTTTCATTTATATCTTCAATTAAATATAGTTGATGAGTAGGAGTATGTTTATAAGTTTTTGTAACAAAAGTATCTTCTCTTCTATACCCAGTTACTAAAATCTTCCTACCTCTAGTGAACCAAGATTTTTCTATTACTTTTTTTACTCCATCTTCATTAATTGCAGAAATTTGTCTTTTATACATTGCATAATACTCTTTAGTAAATTTAACAGTTACAACTCCTGTTGGGGTTAATAGTACAACTGATGAACGAGCATCATTTTTATCTAATACTGTTCCTGCAATCTTATAAGTTTTCCAAATAGGAATATCATGTCCTTTTCTTTTAAAATAATATTCCGCCTGAGGTTCTGATGGTAATTGGAAAAAATCAACTAAACCATATTGATGAGCATTAACATTAGCTAATTCATGAGCATGACTATAAAAACATACACTTTCCATTTCCCAAGCAGATATTGTACCAGAACCATATTTTTCCCATTCCTTTAGAAAAAGACATTTATTATACTGCTCTAAAGTATCTTTTTGATTTTCTTTTAACCAATCTCTAATATAATCCATTGAATTTTTATAATACTTATCCCAAATTTTTATTGGAATAAGTAAAACATTATCTTGCATTTTTATAGAATCTATAATAGGAGAAAAATATTCTTCTAATTTTTCATTATCTATTAATAAACATTTCTTATCTGTTGATATTGTACTGTAATATCCATCTTGAATATACACGCTATGTTTAAAAAATTTATTAATTTGATATATACCAATTTCTTTTTTAAATTTAGAAGGAATTAATTTTTCTTTTAACAAACCATTAAAATTCTGTAAAGTTAATTTATTCTTTTTTCCACAAATACGATCAATATAATAAATTAAAATAGCTTTACGAGGAGCTTTAGGAAAAATTTCTTTAGCCCATTCTTCTGTATTATCAAAAGCTCCAGCTTTAATCAATGAAATCATAACTGTTTTTGTTTGAGGGCATCTGTTTAAAAAATCTTTTAAACTCTTATAAGGTCTTTTTGCAATAATTTCTTCTACTACATTTGTTCCTACTTTATTAACTCCTTTTAAACCAAATAAAATAGCATTATTTTTAATATCTGGGCGGAAACCATAACTAGAATTATTTATATCTACTAAAGACACTTTAACACCTTTAGATGTAATTTTTCCTATTGCCCCCGCAATTTTCCCATAATTAGTACTTTTTTCTTTTTGGTTTTTTGTATCTTCTTGTTCTAATGAACCACTATTTACAATTAAACAAGCAGTATTCCAGTAAATTGAATTCCAGTGAGTTGATAATATTACAGTTTGCACTCCTATAAAGCTATAAGCCAACGCATGAATAATACTAAAGGAATATCCCATTTGCGGTCCAATTCCGCATTTCCAAATATAATTACCTAAACAAGGACTCTTTGCTTGTGCTAAAGTTTTTTCTTTTAATTTAGGAATTTCATTCATCAATTTTTTACCTACAATTTTACGAGCTTGGTTAGCTTCAGCTAAACTAAAATTACATATATTAGGATCCATTAACATTCTCATTAACGCTTCTTGAGATGGAGGTACGCCAAAAGAAGACTTAAAGTAAGGTTCTACAATTTTTTGTTCTTCTTTAGTTAATCCATATTTATCCATTTCTTGATACCATAAATTAATATCTTTTTTAAAACGGATATATTTTTCCATAGGCGTTTCTTCGCCTTTTTCTGCAGTCATAAGTCTCATTAATCCATTAGCATCCGATAATTCTAAAATATTTTTTGGCTTTATTTTTTTTGCCGCTTGACTGCCAACTTCTGATTCAAATTGAAAAAGATCAAGAACCTCATTATTTTCAATAGCTGTCCAAATTTTTGAATCACTCATATCTAAAATTTCAGGATGTAAATATTTATTATATGCTTCTCTTAAAGTCATATTAGGATCAACGACTTTATCTTTTTGTAACAATTTAATACATTGAGCAATTTTATCTTGGACTTTTGTTAATAATAGATCATATTTTGTCATCGTGTATATCCATTATTTCTAATGGCACTGACTATATCTTACTTATTATAAAATAATAAGAATACCGTTTCGAACTGCGTACCAATAGCAGTCCTACTCTACTTAATGTAGATAGTCGATAGGCACATCGTTAAATATTTGTCCATGTTTTTCTATTTATAATATTTCTAACAGATGTTGTTGATACTTGAGGGTACAACTGATAGATTTTTGAATTGCTAACTCCTTCATCGTGGAGTTTTCTAATATTTAAAACATCTTTTTCTGTTAGTTTAGCTCGTCCATTATTAGAACCTGCTTTTTTATTATTTTTTATTTGACTATGCTTTTTTCGATTTTCTTCTGAGAACACTTCTGGCATAACCAATTTATATTTATTACCATAATAAATATTCCAAAAACTCCATTTATCTTTGAACCTGTTTTTATATGGTTTAAAAGCTTGTTCCCAATCAATGCCTTCTGCATACATATTCCTTAATTGCACAACTTCGTTATAAGTTAATTTATTTCGTGAAGTAAATTGATTAGAAAATTCTGAATTAAATGGATAAATTGGAGTTGAGGTTTTTATATTTTTGTATGTTTTATCTAAATAAACATCTTTAAAGGCTGCATAAGAAATTTTATCTGAAAATTTTTCATACAATACATATTCAGGAATATCTCTATGGTCTTTTATATATTGAGCTTCTTCATTAGTTAAAACAGCTTTTCCATTATCTTCACCATATCTTTTTTTAAGTTCAGGCTGAATAAAATTCATACCACCTTTAGCTACATTATAACCATTTGGAACTAAAGTATTTTCCTTTTCTATATGTTCCTGTTCTAACTTAGATGCTTCTTCAAGCGATAAATTAGAAAATAAAACTTCAAAAATAAAATTATCTACCCCGTATTTTTGAATAGCTTTTCCAATAACCATTTTTTTATTATATTTATGATTATTCCATCTTTTTTTATAATCATTTGTAATACCAATGTATTTTTTATTATTTTTTTTATTCGTTATTCTATATAAAAACATTTCTTTCTCCTTTCTTCTAAGATTTTATAAATCTTATTTTATTACCCTCTTAATAAAATAAGTTTTAGTCTGAACAAATTTAACAACTTCGCCCGGGATTATCTTCAACTCAACTTGCTAAGACTTCCCCGGTAGCTATATAGGTATTTTTTACTTACAATTTCTTTGCCTATATAACCTCGCTGGTAAGGCGATTAGATATTATTGGGCTAGACTTTCGTTAACCCGCTGCTTCACACATATGAAGATCATATTGAGTAATAATTTCTCCACTAGGAGTTTTCATAAAACAGCCAAATGTATATGGATCTTCATCAAATAAAATAACGCCTGATGCATGAGAACCTCTTTGCTTAATAAGTCCTTCTATGCTGATCATAATTTCAAACAATCTATCATATTTATTTACTTCATTGATAAATGAAGTTACTGGCTTTCGACCTTTATTAGGATTACCGTACATGACATCTTTTAATGTCCATAAAAATCCTCTTTCTTGTGGAATAAGTGAAGATAAATATTGAGCCGTATCGACATCAATTCCATCTGGATATTTTTCACTCGTATATCCTCGACAAGCTGTTAAAATAGCACTTTTTGTGCTCTCTGTCCCAAAAGTCGCAATTAAAGTACAACCCAAATTTTTCTTACTTAATTCATCAATTTCTGGAAGAAACTTTGCTCCTCTTTCTTCTTTAATCTTTTGTAAAATTAAAGGTCTTTTTGATGGACAAAGATCGATATCAATATCGCCTAATTCTGACCGAGCCTTGTTGAGATACCTCCAGAAAGGAAGCTCCCATTTTATCGGATCAAGCTGTGTGATTCCTAACAGATAATGATTCAACCCTGAACAAGAAGAACCTCTTCCCGCTCCAACAGTACTTCCACAATCCCAAAATAAATCTACATAATGTTGTAAAGTAATTGGATATGAAAACATATTAGTTTCTAGTACTTTACTAATTGTTAATTTAATATCCGCTTCTTCTTCTAATCTTGATAAATAAATACCATGTAATTGTTTATCAATAACTTTTTGTTTTTCTTTGTCTAACAATGATAAACAACATTCATTAATCCAATAACGATGATGTTGATCATCACTACTATTAAGAAAACTTAAAGTAGGAAAATTTTTATTATCAACTAATAAAGAAATATTATTTTTAGGATAATTTTTAACCTCTACTTTTGGAATAGTTTGTTTATGTCTTAAACTATAATTTTCGATTTTATCAAAAATTTCCATTGAATTATTACATAATATCTTATATTGTTCTAAATCAATTCCACTTGGAATTAAATTTTCTAAAATTTCTTCTTCTTTTTGTAAAAAAGCATATTGATAAAAACTGTCAACTTCTCGTTCACCATTTTTAGAATTTAAATACGCTTTATGAACATATCTATCTTCTGGTCTTAAAAAATGTGAATCTGTACCAATTACAACTTTTAAGTTAAATGACTTTGCTATTGATAATAGTCTTTTATTTACTTCAATTTGTTCTTTTGATTGCCCTGGAGCAATTTCTATATAAAAATCATCATGAAATAAAGATATGCAAAATAAAATAAATTTTACAATTTTGTTATGATATAAAGTAATATCATCTACAATTTGATGTTTTTCTGCTTCTATTAAATTTTTTGTTAATGTTGAAAGCTCTCCACCTAAACAAGCAGTTGATGCAATTAAACAATTAGGATATTTATTTACAATTTCTTGTAAATCTGAGTATAAAGTAACTACTCTTTCTTGTCCTCTATCAACAAAAGAATTCATCCAAGCTCTTGAAGATAACTCTCTTAAAGCTCGATGACCTTTTTTATTTTTTGCTATTAAAATAAAATGATAATATTTTTGACCTTTTTCTCTTGTTTCATTTAAATAAATTTCATTACCTAAAGCAATTTTAAAATTTGGATACTTTTTTTGAATTTCTTCACTGTATATATTTACTTCCATATGAGAACATAAGGCATCGTGATCTGTAATCGCAATGCCTTTTAATCCTATCTCAATAGCTTTATCAATTAAAGCCTTTGGTTGAGTTATACAATCAAGAAGTCGAAGATTTGAATAACAAGTATGAGAATGGATTTCCATTCTTGGAATTATACTATTCATATCTTACTCCTTTCATTCTTTATAATATATTATATCATTTATTTTTAAAAAAATCAAATTATTTTTTATTTTCTCTACGCAAAAAATGAACAAAAGTATCTTTAGAATTTCTTTTCTTATCCCAATAAAACCAAGCATATGCTTGTGCAGATGCCATTTTCTGTTTAACATCTCCATTTTTATAACATGCAATTCTATCAACATAGACATATACATCTGAAGGCGGATTTTCTTTAAAAATATTTTTAAATCTTTTTTCTCCTTCTAAAAATTGTAATCTTCCTAATAAAAGAACACCTGTATTAGCAATTTCTAGAGCTTTCATTGTAAAAGGTTCAATAGTTGCATAAGGCGGATTCATAATTACATAATCAACATCAGTATATGGATAATCGTCATTTAAGAAATCATATTTAAGTCCAGATTCAATCTTAGGATCATCTGTTCTTTTTTGAACATCTGTTGCAAATATAGTAGGATAAAAACGCTTTTTTGCACAATAATTTTCAATGCCTTTTAGCATATGCCCACCGCCACAGCAAGGCTCTAAAATTTTAACATCATCTAAAGGAATATTCATTTCAGTTAAAATATTCTCTACTTCTTCGGTTGGCGTTGAATAATAATCAAGTGCATCTCTTTCTTTATGCTTTTTATCATAACCTGAATATAATCCCTTTTTAGTGTATAAACCCATATTTATTCTCCTCTATTATCAATTAAATATAGCTTTTCACAAGCTTTAAAGTTATTATCTTTTCCCGCAGTTCTTTTAGCTTCTTTTTCCCAAATAATAGGAAAATCATCAGGCATATTCTGTTCACTAATAAAAATTGGTACTTTCTTACTAGTTTCTCTTAGCCAATTATAATAACTATCAAAATCAAATTTTCTATCAATCGCATATGGTTTTGTACCTTTATATGGAGAATCACAATATAAAACAGTAGTATTTAAATCAAATTTATTTAAATCAATATTTCTATAATCATTATTTAAAAAATGAATTTTATTATAAGATTCTAAATCCTTTTGTTTATTATGATTTCTCCAAGCTTCTTGGTAATAATTTCTCGTTGCGGTAGGCTTTGCATATCCTCTTGGGAAACCGCCATTAGCAAAAGAACCATACCATTCAATAGCACCAATCTCAAATAACGGCATTTTTAATTTAGAAAAATCTTCCCCTTGATCCATTTTTGTTTTCATTTCTTTCCATTCTGTATATGCCTTATCCCAATATTCTCTAGAACCATCTGTTGGAATTTTAGAAAAGTCTTCTTGAGCTTGTTTATGTAAAGCAATTAAAGTAGGGGATAAGTCATTTGCATAAACATTATCACAAATAATTTTATCTGTTAAATTTGCTCCACCGCAAAAACAATCAATAAAAGTATTTATACCATTTTCTTTAATATAATTATTTATAATTGGTACAATATATTTTGCATATCGTCTCTTTGAACCCATATAAGTCATTTTGTGTTCTCCTTTACTCTTTATTATTTCATAATTTTTTCTATAATTTTATAATTTACAAAAGAATCTATTTTAATATTTCTCATTCTTAAACTTTTTATTTTATCAAAACAAGATGAAAAGCTGAACGAGTACAAGCAGTATATAACCATTTAGCATGTTCTTCTTTTTTAAAAGGAAAATTTTCTTCAAAAACTAAAACATTATCCCATTGACTACCTTGAGCTTTATGACAAGTAATAGCATAACCATAATCAAATAATTGAGGAATTTTTATTCTATCTTGTTTTTTAATTTTTGGTATATCTTGTAAATTAATACTTGATTGTGAATTTTGAAGATATAATTTATCAACAATTATATTTGAAAAATAATCATTATCATCAGTAATTAGCTTCTTTAAAATATATACTGGGAAATCTTTTCTATTTATTCCTATTTTTATAGAAACAATATCTGAATTAAAATCTACTACAGTTCCAATCATTCCATTTACAAGAGGTGCTTCATTTTCAGAAAAAATATCCCAATTATTTTGTAAACAAATAATTTTATCATTAGGCAATAGTAAAGATTGAGATTGTTCATTTCCAAACTTTAAAAATCTATATTGTTGATTAATATTTTGTCTTGTTTGATTAGTAGCACAAATAATTTGATCTGCCCAAGTATACATGCCAAACACTACTTCACTTGAAGGTAAAACTTGTACTTCTGAACCTTTCTGATAAGGAATTTCTTTTCCTTCTCTAATATCCATAGTTAATCTAATAATTTCAGATTCTTTTGCTTGTCGCATAATTTCATCTAAAAATACATGCGGATGATCTAATAAATGATTATCAGTTTTTGGATTAATTGGGGGTAACTGAAATGGATCTCCAAGCCCCAATAAATAAATATCATAAGATAGTAATTGTTTAATCATTCCTTCAGGAACCATAGATAACTCATCTATAACAACTATATCATACTCTAAAGTATTTTTAGGTATTCTAGCATATTTGCCATTTGGCATTAATATATTTCTATATAATAATCTATGCAAAGTCATTACATTCTTATTACCTTTTTTTCTTAACACCTCTGCAGCTTTGCCTGTAAAAGTTGCATATACTACTTTCTTTGGGTCTATCTGAAGAGCTTCAATAATAAATTTAATTAAGACCGTCTTTCCTGTTCCCGCATAACCTGATATTATTGTATATTTTTCTCCTTGAGCGAAACGAAGTATAGCTTCTTTTAAACCTTGCTCTTGTTTATTGGTTAATTGCATAACTTTAATTACCTTTCTTCTTTATCTATATATTCCTATTCTTATATTAATATTATATCATTTTTTTAAAAAAATATCAAATTAAAACATATTACTTGAAAATTTTATTTTTTCTAAAGTATAATCTTCTAAAAATAACTGAGGATAAGAATTTCCATTCCATTTATTTACTCCACATCGACAAATTGCTACAAGAGTGGTATTATTAGAAACAGAAAAATCTTCAATTTCTTTTTCTGTGCCATTAAATTTAATAATAGAAATATTATTAGGTAAAGAAATTTTTAAAGTATTTTTTTTCATAATATAAAAATTAGAAGGAGTTAATTGAGCTTTTACTACAATATAAGGTTTATCTAAATCTTGACCCCAATAATCATTTAAATTAGCTATTTCTAAAATTGTATCTGCTAATTCTTTATCAGTATCTTTATATTCATAATCTACATAATAACAGGCTTCAGATGGAATATTTTGTAATTCTTTATTTAAAAAATCAACAAAAGTGTCTTTATCTTGTTCTAAAATGCCTAAACCCGCAGCATTATCGTGTCCTTCACAATATAATAAATTTGGAAATTTTTCACATATATCTCTAAAACTATTTAGCCCAGTTTTTGTATACCCTCTTAAAGAGCCTTCATAAGTTCCTCGATTTGTTAAAGTTAAAATGCAACAAGGTCTTTGATATTTTGCCATTAATTTATTTGCTATTAACCCACGAATTTCTGCGGGAATCTCATTAGGTTGTAAATAAAATATTAATACTTTATTTTCTAGCATATTATCTTTTTCAATTTTTTGATTTAATAATAGTAAACCTTTTTCTTCTTCTCTTGTTTGTCTATTTTTAACATTAGACACTAAACGAACAGCTTGAACTGCTAATATTTCTTTTTCTCCCTCTTTATGTCCTCTCTTAGTAGATGGAACTTTTTGTAAGCCTTTATTATTAAGCATAGACATAAATACTATATTTTTTTCTTCTAATGTTCCACTACGAGTTATAGCATTAATAAAAGGAACAATAAACCAAGCAGCACCTGTTGGAGTGCAAGCTTGTCCTTCAATATTACTTTTATAATTATCTTTGTTTAATGAAAAACTGTTTTTATCAATCATATATTCAAGAAAAGGATTACAAATATTTGTTTCTTGGAAACCTTTATGAATTAATTGCTTTGTTTCAATTTCTCGTAAACTCATCATATCTCCAACTAGGCCAAGAGCTACCAAATCTAAATATTTATTAGCATAATCTTTATTTATTAGAGAATCTATATATCTACAAAATTGCCAAGTTATTCCTACTCCTGATAACTCTTTATTTGGATATGAAGATAACTGATTATTAATTATAACTGCATTTTCACTAATTTTATCTGCCAAGTGGTGATCTAATACTAAAATATCTATACCCGCTTTTTTTAATTGCTCATGCTCTTGATAGTCATTACTAGATGAGTCTGGACAAATAACAAATTCAAAATTTTGCGTTAAAATAATATTCATCATATCTTCTAATCCATGTTGTTTACTAGAATGCATTTCATAATGAACTTTATTGTCTACCCATAAAGGTCCAATATCATATAAATAATTATACAGTAAAGCGGCGCTAGTATATCCATCACAATCACAGTCAACAACTATCAATGTCTTTTTTTGTTTTTTCCAAGCAGAAAGGAGCATCCTTGCCCCTGCTTTTAAGTTATCTTCTCCCAGTTCTAAAAAATCATTAATATCTGCATCAGTAGAATGAATATATTTATTAATATCTTCAATCCCTCGATTATGTAAAATAGTTTCTGTAACAGATTGATTTTTATTTTGATTATTCTTTAATATATAGTTCATTATAAAAAAATCCTTTCTTTGTACATTCTTAAAAATACTTCCTTTCCTTGATCTATTGGAGAATCTTTATAATTTAACAATTGATTATGAGAATCAAATAAAAAACTTACTTTTACATATGAATTATATTTTTGATGAATCTTGTATAATTTTTTAACCCAATTTTTAAATTCTGTATCTCCAATTTCTTTGAACTGTTTATCAAAACCTATAATTAATTCTTGAACTCCATATTGTTGCAATAACTTAAAATGATGATTAGTAAAAGAATTGCCGCAACAAGCAACGGCAATATTATTATCTACGCCAAAATAACTACAATATTTTAAAACTGATTTTTCCCCTTCCATCACAATAGCAGTTTTAGTTTTCTCTATTGCTTTTTTTGCATGTTCTAATCCATAAAGATTAAATCCAAGAGGATGATTATACATTGTTTCTCCGATAATTGCAGGGCGATATTTTCCATATTTTTCATTTTCTTTTTTTAATGTTCTTTCTCTGATTCCAATTAAATTAAAATCTTTATCATAATGAGGAATTAATACTCCATGAGTAATAGGATTATATTTAATTCCAAACTCTTTTATAGTTTGAAAAGATATACCTTCTTTTTCCCAAGCTAAAATATGAGGCTGAGGAAAAAATTCTAATATATTATCATAAATATGAAAAATGTTTTCATCTATTTGCTGATAGGACATATTTAATAAATTTGAATTGTATTTTTTAAAAATATCCCAATCAAATAACCTTGAAATTGTTTCCTCATTATTTTGATATATAATATCATAACCAAAATATTGAGCCACATAATAAATTGCTTTACTTAAAGACCATTCTTCTCCTTGAGAATGTTTAACTTTTAAAATTAATTCATATATATCAAAGACATCATCACATTCTGTGTAACATCTAAATAATTTAGTATTATTATAATAATATAATTTATGACTTTCTCCCTGATGACAAATAGTTTTACATATTAAAATATTTCCTTTTTGCTGAGGTTCGCCTCCTAACTCAGCAACTAAATCTGCTACTTGATCAATATCTAATTCATTTTTTATTTCTTTTAAATCTTTATTTTTATCCATTTTATTTCTTACCTTTTATTAGTTAAAAATTAAAAATTTTTTAAATATATATAAATCTATATAATAATCAAAATTTTTTAAAATGCAGATTCTTCTTCTTTAACAGAAATTTGGAAATCCTCTATTTCTACTAATTCATATTGATAATTTGTAGCAAATAATGGCTCTATTCGACAAATACCTCGATTAGCTCGACACCACAATAAGATATTTTTATATTTATTCCCTCTGTTTTTATAAATAGACATTTTTATTACAGGCATTTCTAAATTATTAGTATTTAATAAATCTAATAAAGCTTGTCTATCATCTTGAGTAACCTCTAACATAATTTCACCTAAATCACATTTATCTGCAATTGCTTTAGCTCCTCTTAATAAGTTTTGATCATATTCTTCAGCATTTCTATATTCACCATTTAATTGTGTACCAGTCAAAATAAAAATCCCATATTTATTACATAAATCTTTTAATCGTACACTAATCATAAAAAGAATATTATCTTCTCTTAAACCTTTTACTTTTGCTTTTGATCCAATTTCTGCTAAAATTTTCATTGAAGAATGAATATAATCAAAAAATACATATTGAACTTTATATTCTCTTACTGAATAACGAATTGTATTTTCTATATCTTGTAAAGAAAAGTCTGGTAACAATTTAATATATAGTTTACTCTCTTGTAATAGCTTTGCCGCATATGCTAATCGTTCTTCTTCTCCATCAAAAAACTGATTTTTTGAGATATGACTTTCATCGACTCCAGATAAAAAAGCTAACATCATACTATCTACTTCTTCTTTATCTTGTTCGGTTGTAATATATAAAGTTGGTTGAGGTACGCCCGTACTTTCCCATTGATTTGTTTCTAAATTATAAATTTCTTTACAACCTATATAACAAGCATCTGCAATCATAGAACGAGTTTTACCTACCCCAGTTCCCGCAGAACGAATATAAAATTTCTTTAATCTAGCGCCTCTTGTAACTCCATTAATCAAAGGTCCAAATAAAGGATAACCTACATCTGGTTGTTCTTTTCGCTGTTGTAAAAAATCAAATATACCTTCTCCTGCATGAATAAAAGCTGTATCTTCGTTATTAATATAAGTCATACGAATAGCAGATATTTTTTTATCTATTTCATCAGCAATGTCATCTAAAGTTGCATTATTTAACCATTCCTCTTGTTTTTCTCGTTTTGTTAAATCAAAAGCATTATCTATATCATAAATAAAAGATAAATCAACCCCACATTGATCATACATTCTTAATAAAGTCATTTTCTTCATTTTATTATAATAATAATCAAAAGCCTGTAGAGTGGTTGTATCTATTAAATTTTTTAAATATTCTTGACCATTATTCGCTTTATATATAGCATATGCTTTTGGCTGTTTCTCTAAATAATCTTCAATATTATTAATTGAAAATTTCTTTACTCCTAAATTATATAAATTATACATAGAACCAAATAAAATTCTATGGAATTTCTCTGGAAAATCTTCTTCATTAAAATTATATTGCTCTTGCTCTAATAAAGAAGGCTTTTTATATATACCTCCAATTACTTGAATAATAGCAGATACATCTACATACTTACTTTTCCCCATTTAATTACCCCTCTAGATCAAAAAACTTAATTTCTTTAATATCACTTTTTGGCGGTGAAATAATAATTTTTTGGGCTTTTGGAGTATAGTCTTTAATATTTTTATTCTCATTTGCACTTTTAATTAAAAATAAATTATAATAATACTGTTTAGCATCATTATAAATATAAGGAACTATTCCAATTCCCCCATTAGCCTTTTCTATGCTATTATGTTTAATTTCATACCACCATTTTAAAGATTTAAAAATTCCACTATAGGTATAACCATATTGAGTTTGAAATTCTTTTAATTGTTTCGCAACTCTTGCTGGATTATATTCATCTTTAAATAAAAATTTAATGTATTTCATTAATAAATCAAAATCTTTTTCTTCTTGACTTTTATTTTCTTCATGTTCTTTTTGGCATTCCGCATGAGCATATCGCCGATTAGATACTTTATAAAATGGTACTTTATCTCTATTAAATTTTTGTTTACAATAAACACAAGTTACATAGTGACTCATTTTTATATCTTTCCTTTTTTAAAATATTCTTTATTTAATTATACCATATTTTTTTTAAAATATCAAAAAGAGTGCTATTATTAGCACTCTTTAAAAAATATTTATTTATTTTCTTCTTCTTCAAGTAAACAACCTAAATCTGTAACAATTAAGTCTAATGCTTCAACTTGTTCTCTTGAACAGTTATTTACTTTATTACCTTTACCCAAATATCTTTCAATAATTTCAATAACACGAGGTTGCCAGAAATTTTCAAAATCTGGTTTTGAAATAAAAACAGTCATAATTTCATTAAATTTATTTAATAAATCGTCAAAATTTAGCTGTTCTCTTGTATCAATATATAAATTATTTCTTTCATCTGTAAAGTATTCTTGCTTTCCATCTTCTTGCATTTGTTTATCAATAGCTTCTCCAATTGCGGTTACTAGACTTTTATAAGTAAAATCAATAACTGGTGGAGTATATTTAAAACGAGAACCCGCCATATATCTTGGTGTTCCTCTCATAAACAACTTAGTGGCAGTTTCACCATTTTGAAGTTGAACACTACGAGAATACCCTATAATATCACACAAACGAGAACAAATATTTTGTGCTTTAGAAGGTAAAGTAGGAACAATTCTATTATATTCCATGCCTTGTTCGTCTTTAAAAGTTTTGTCAGTAGCATGACTAATTAACACTAATCCATAATTCATTTGAACAATACTTCTTAAAGCAGTATCAAATTCTTTAGCTAAAAGAGAATATCCTTTCAATCTTGTTATCCTAAAGGTTTTTTATCCTTTAGTTCTTATACTTTCTATTTGTATAAGTTCAGCATATCTTTTTATCTCCATTCTAGAGATATCGAAGTCTCGTGGAAAATTATATCATTTTAGGAGTTCTTCAAATTTATCTTTTTTTCTTTTCATATATAAATTTGAAGATGTATTATATAATACATTATATATTTTTTGACATTTTTCTTTAGTATATCCATAAACTCTATATAAAGTCACATTTTTCTTTGGGCACAAAGAATAAGATAATTCTATACCTTCTTTTTTAAAGAAATCAATAATCTTCTCTGCTATTTTTTTTCTACTTACATCAATTTGCCAAGTTACTGTCTTTCCAGTTAATTTAATTGATCCATCTCCATCAAATAATCCTCGAATATAATCTTTGTAATATTTTATCTTTAACTGCTCCGGAAAGTTATATTCTTCACTATATGTTTTATTAGGAACAATATTGTACTTTTGCAAATCTTGCTTAATTTGTTTTGAATAAAAATAAAGTTTGCTATTTTGATAACCTTTACTAGTTTCATAATCTTTTACAGGTCTTTCATTTTCAATAACTTTATTCATTTTTTCTAATAGCTCTTTATCTTTTCTTTGTAATTCTATATAAATTTGATTTTCATTTTTATTTACACTACCATCAGAAGCTAACATTCCTATCCAATAAGCCATATCTTCACTTTGTTTTTGAAAAAAAGTATGATTTACCCATAGCTTGTTCACATTTGTTTCTTGAATATTCTTTATTGGAATATTATATTTTAATAATATTTTTTTTACTATTTTATCACTGACTGGAATAAAAGCTCCTGATTTTTTTTGCCCATAATGTAAAACCGTATAATTATATATTATTTTTTTTTCTTGTTCTTTTGTTAATATAATTGATTTACCCATGCTGGGTCAATCCTCCTTTAATGTTTACTTTTTCTATGCGTTGCGCGTGTTATAATTTTTAAATTATAACTTCCGTTCTGATTCCCATTTCAGGGTTCCAGTTTTTTACTTCGATTTTTCCCAATAACATTGCTATTATAGGGTGGCAAAAATTTTACCATAAGGAATATCTCCTATAGCATCAACACCATAACTACCATCTTCTCTTTTGGCGTTGGCACATATATACTGTTCACAATAATCATATGCAATATCAGCAGTATCTATAATAACTGTTTCGAAACGCTCTTTTAAGCGGTCATCTTTTAAAGCTTTTAGAATTTTTTTAAATTCTCCCCAAGAATTAACTGGCATAGCATTTGCTCCAGGAATTGCAGAGTATCCTTTTTCAAAAGCTATCAGGAGATGCTTGGGAAATTTTGTAGCAATGGTTGTTTTCCCACTTTTAGGTTCTCCAAAGAATAGCACTGAATAGCCTCTCATATCACGAGATACTTTGTGTGGCTCAATATTTAAAAGTTCGTCTACCATAGACATATATTCATGTCCCCTTTCAATTATCTTATATTTATAAAGTGTCTAGAATAAAATCTAGACACTTTAATTAATTAAATTAAAATTTCCAATTAGAAGGATCAATTCCTACTGTATTTGTAACAGTACCTGTTGGTACAGCTGATGACATAATAGGATTATTTTGTTTTTCTTGCTGAGAAGCTAAATATTCTTCTCTATTTTTAACTGTTTCAGCCCACTTAACTTCTCGGTCTTGAAGAGCTTTTACAATCTCATCTTGAGTAATAGTCTTTTCATCATTAAATTCATAAGGGATTTTAGATGTGCCAATAATAATCCAATCTTTAATAGGAGTTTCTTGAATTTCTACTAGAGAGTTTTCTTCTCCACCAAAAGCAGATTCAATAACATTTGGTGTTTTATTTACTGTATTAATAATTTTACCCCAAACTTTAGTATAAACAGGTTCTGCTTCTGTAACTCCATCTAAATTTTCTTCAAAGAATTTCATTCCTAAAGGATTTCGTACACTATATGTAATTGGAATAATTTCATTTCTAAAATTAAAGATATAACCAGAAACTCTAGTAAAATCTTCTTTAATCTTTTCAGATGCATCAACATGACTTACTCTAGTAATTACCATATCAGTAGTAAAAGTACATCTTTTTGTAATATCATCAGTAAGTGAAGAAACAATATTTACAAAACCACCTTCACATCTCTTTGATGTAATTCTTTTACCTTCCTTATCTGGAAATTCATTTAAAGCAATAGCTGTTTGAATTTTAACTTTTAAAGCTTTTTCTTTTCCATCTTTTATCCATTGAGGACCAGCCATAATATCTTTTAAAGCTTTAAAAGTATTGTTAGGTGTCCCCTTCTTTGTTAAAGGTGAAACATAAGTGAAGTGTACAGTTACAACATTCAATCCTTCTTCATCAGTAGCAATCTGTAAGTTACCTTGAATAAAATCTTTTCCAAAATTTTTACTTTCTGTATTTTTTACTTTTGAAAGAGCCAAATTTTGCTCAAATACATATCCTTGAATTTCTACTTTATTAATTTGTTTCTTCATAACAAAATCCTTTCTTTTAATTTACCTTGTATTTTTTACCTTTTTCTGTTAATTTATAATATACTGGACTATTTTTTTTATCTTCAATAACTTTTTCTACATAACCATCTTTGAATAATTTATTCATTGTTCCAGAAACAGATCTTGAAGAAAGAAATAACAATTCACCAATTTGTCGAGCATTAAAACGACAATCTTGTTTTATTGATAATGAACTATTATTATATTTTTTAGTTTCTTCTTGTAAACATTGAATAATTTTTAAACCTTTTTCAGTAGGTTTATCATTTTCATCTGAAACTTTAATTAAATCTTGAAAGAAATCAAAAGCCTCTTCACTTAACTTAATTTTGCCATTTTTTAATAATAAGTCAATTTCTTTAATAAAACAATCTTTTTTATTATTTTTCATTAATTTTTCCAACCTTTAAATCTTTTGATAATTTATTATATCAAAATTTTTTATTAAAATCAATAAAAATTAGATTTAAGACTTTTTATTTGGCTTTCTATGACATTTTGCATTATTTTCAGGACAATAGCCTATTAATGTACATTTTGGTTGAAAATATATTTTAATTATATCTGCCCATTCTTCATCATAATCACTTAATGCCTTCATTATATCTTTCATTAATTGACGATATTCCCAATAGGCTCTTGAGCAAAGTCTTTGATGACTCATATCTATTAAATTTCTTAAATTAGTTCTTACCACTATTCTTGTTTCCATACCAAGAGGTAAAATATTTGCAATATCTTCATTAGGAATACCTAATTCTGTTAATTTTTTATCAGCATCTTGAATAGCTTTAAATATATCTTCATATATATCTTTTGCGGCGGGATCTGCTAAAATGCTTGGAGGTGTTATATATTTGAAATTATCATAATTTATATAACGAGTGGAAGCTTGTAATCGTGTAGGTCCACCTCCAATATGAGTATAAAACTCTCGAATAACTCTAGCAGAATATCCATCTATAATTAAAAATACCTGAGGAAATTCTGCTGTTCTCATATGCCCATTTTCAAAACATTTCTTTCCTCTTTTTTTATTTTTTTCGTCATCACTAGTATCAGCTCCCCAACATTCTCCTGCACATTTCCCAGCAAGAGTATAAGGATAATGACTAGTTTCTTTTAGTACTAAAACTTCTTTCATTTAACCATTCCCCTTTGTCATATTATAATTTCCAAAAGCATTTGCTTGATAAAGATCAATAAAAAATTTTTCTTTTTTATCTAATTCTATTTTATTATTACATTGTTCTAACAATTCAAAAGTAAAATTCCATAAACCAAATTCTTGCATATCTTTATATAATCTATTTGAGGCGGGGGCATCTATTCCACAACCGCATTTCATATGTTGTTTTAATCTGTTAGCTACATTCACGCTTTGTCCAATATAGCATAATTTATTTTGAATATTGGTAATTTTGTAAATACCACAAACTGCATCAGTTGTACCTAAAATTCTGTCACATAAAATTTTAGATTTTTTTTGAAAGAATTGTGACCAAATTACTTTATTTAAAATAATTGGCTGAGATAAAGTTTTTTTACATTGTTGTAATTTAACTATATCAGATAATTCTTCTTTTGTTATATCTATTTTATAAAAATTTATTTTATTTTCTTTTTGTTCTTCTCTTATTTGTGCCTGTCGTCCCGCAGATAAAGAGTTTTTTAAATCAATAACCTCTTGTTTTGTAGATTGATAATCATTTTGTAGAATAGCAACTTTTTGGTCATATTCTTTTTCTACTTGTTGATAATGTAATTCCAAAGTATTAGAAAAGTTTTGAAATGATTGTGTTGATTTATCAGAAGTTTTTTTTAATATAGAAATATTCTTTTCTAATTGTTGTAATTCTTTAGTTTGTTTATCCAAAATATGCTTTTGTTTTTCAAAAAGAATTTGCATATTATCATAAGCAATATTTTGTTTTTTTAAAGTTTCTTCATTTTGTAAGATGTTTTCTTTTAAAGCATCTTGTTGTTGTGTTAATTCATTTATTTTAATTCTTTGATTTTTTTTATTTCGTCTTGTTTTTATTATATTAAATAACGCATAAAAAATTAACCAAAGACTTACTATTATTAATATTATACAAACAATTTTCATTAACAAATTCCTTAAAAAAATAGATTAGATTAGAAATATAATCTAATCTAATCTAATATGCATTTAGAATAATTTATTCTGCATCTGGATCAAAGTTACGACCTTTATCTGTTAGCTGAATAAACTTAACGCTCTTATGCTTACCATCTTCAACTTCAATTTCAGCTGGAATTCTTTCCATTAGACCCTTCTTCTGGAAGCTCATTGTAACTACGCCATTTACTGACTTAACTGGTACACCAGTTGCATCTGCAATATCCTGTGCTGTGAACTGCTGTCCATCGTGTTCCTTTACATAATCATAAATTACTCTTGACTTTTCTGTTAGTGCCATTTTAAATAATCTCCTTTTATTTCTTAAATTTATTTATATTAAAGTAATTAGTTTTAATTACTTATAATCTATTATAACAAAAAATTTTTAAAATTTCAACATAATTTTTTATTCATAATTTCTGCATCTATTGCAAGTAAAATTGTCAACATATCTTGTTCTGGATATTTTTGGGAAATTTCTCCCACTATATTATAAATTTCATCTTCAATTAATTTTGAATTTTTGCCCATCTTTTTTTGTTTTTCTAATTGAGCAATTCTTTTACTATATTTTTTTATATCTTTCTTTTTCATATATTTTATTATATCAAAAAATTTTTATAATTGCAAATAATTCTTAATGAAGTTTTCTTCTGAAATAATAGGAATGCCTTTTTCTTTTGCAGCTTTATTCTTTGCTGTCATAGATTCTATATCATTGTTAACTAAACAAAAAGTTTTATTTGTAATATTATTTGATACTTTTCCTCCTAGAGATTCAATTTTTTCTTTTAATTCATTTCTGTTCTTAAAAGACTGTAGTTTTCCTGTAATTACGATAATTTTATCCATTAATGCGGAGTTCTCTTGTATGTTTATTTTTTCTTCTTTTTGAATATGAATATCTTTATTTGCAATTAATTGATCTGCTATTGAAAAATCATAAGATAATAAAGCAGATTTTTTACTTTCTCCAAAATCTGGAAGTTCACAAAAATCATAATTATCATTAATAGCATCTCTTAATTCTTCATAAGTAAAGAATTTTTCACACAATTTTTTAGCTACAGTTTTACCAATTAATGGTATTCCAAGAGCTGAAATAAAAGCAGACAAACTACAATTCCTACTATATTCAATAGCATTAAGAATATTATCTACTGATTTTATTCCAAAACCTTCTTTTTTAATCCAATCTTCTCTATGCTTATTTAAAGTAAAAATATCTAATGCGGATGTTACCCAACCCCAATTTATTAATTTATTAAGAGTAGCTTTAGATAGTCCTTTTATATCTAAACCTTTTTTCCCGCAAAAATATTCTAATCTATTAAGTAAACGTGATTTGCATTGTTCATTAGGACAAAATAAAATCTTACTATTATTTTCTTGTTTAATTATTAATTCTGTATTGCAAATGGGACAATTTTTTGGAATTTCAAAATATATATATTGCATTATCATTCTTCCTTATTTTTTAATATTTTTACTATAGCTTCTGCATGATTTTTATTCAAAGTATAACAATATACTTCTCCAGTAGTAGCACGATACCATGGAATAATATCATAACTTTCATACTCTCCATTATGGTCATTCCAATGAATAACTAAAGGTTGTTTATCCGCATCCAATTTCCCATAGTATTTTTCTGTTAATATTCCAACTTTTGCCCAACGGATAATAATATATATATTTATAGCTTTACTATATTTTCTTTTTAATAATAACTGTTTAAATTTCTTTAGCATATTTATTTTTTTCCTTTTGATAATTTAAAATTTGTTCCATGTGCTTTAACCAAAAATCTAAATCATAATCTAATTTCATTAAATTACAATATTTACAAGCTGGAGTACAATTATTTTTGTTATAGCCTTTTTGAGAATCTATACGGTCTATTCCTATTAAACCTTGTGAATCGCCACAGTAGCTACAAGGTTGAGAAGTTAATGTTTTAAAATCTTGAAAAGTCAAATTAAAATCAATATTTCTTTTTCGAGCATTTTTTTATATATATTATATCTACCTTCTACTGAAGAAGTTTGACATTGTTTACATTCTCCTGAATATCCATCTTTTTGAGCCACATTTTTCCAAAAATCAGAAAGTGGAAGCCATTGTTTGCATCTAAAACATTTTTTCTTAATTATATTACCTTGTTCATCTCTAATATGAATTTTAATATCTGCTAAATTAGCTATTGTTTTTAATCGCTCACAACCACAATTAGTAGAAGTGTGTGCTTTTAAAGTTCTTGCGGAAACAGGTTTGGTTGTATGTTTATCGCATTGACATTCACAAACCCACATTGCTTTTCCACTGTTATCATTTGTAGTTCTATATAAAACTCTCCATTTTCCAAAGATCTTATTTGTTAAATCTTCAGCTCTTCCTATTGATATTTTCGGAAAAATTTTTAAGTATTCACTATCCATTTTCCATTTTCATCCTTTGCACGTTCTATTTTAGGGATAATTTGATTTCTCTTTGATACTTCTATTATTTGACCTTTAAAAGGATGTAGTCCTAATGTTTGATGCATAATAGAAATATTTGATAAACTTGCACGAGAAATTTCCGTTCCATCAATATTTATTTTTTCAAATAGAGCAACTGGTGAAATTTGACCAGTGCGACCCATACTCCATAAAATATCTATTAACTTTGTTTCATATAAATCATCTGTAAATTTAAATGCAATACCTCCACGAAAATGATGATCTGTATAACCTAATTTATTATAAATATCTGTATCATCAATTTTTACAACTATGCCATCAATAGGATATTCTTTTTCTTTTGCAATATTTACTAAATTTGTAATTACATTTTCTATTTTCTCTAATGTTTGTTGATTATTAGATAAGATGTCATAAGGAACAACAGTAAAACCTAAACAGTCTAAATAAAATAATTTACTATGTAAATTTTTAACTAATAAATTGTTTGTATTATCTATAGATATTAAATCCCAAGCAACAAAAGATAAATGCCTTTTTGCACATTCCTCTGAAGATAACAGTCTAATACTTCCCGCAGCAAAATTTCTCGGATTACTATAACTTTTTATTTTATGCTGGTTAAAGTTTTGATAAGTACAAATAATTTCCCCATCAATAGTTAAGTTACCTTTTGCTTCAATACGATTAGGGATTGAGGGAATTACTAAAGCATTATGTAAAATATCTTCTCCAATTTCTCCATCTCCTCTTGTTTCTGCTCTTACCAAATAACCATCTTGATAAGATAAAGAACAAGTAAGTCCATCTAACTTATTCATTAAAATAATTGGCTCACAAGAATCAGAGTTAGATACAGATTTTGAAAAATTTAATAATGTATTAATATCTTTTGTCTTTTGTAAAGATAACATTTTGTGGTTATGTTTAACCTTATTTAGCTTAGATACAGTATTATAATTAATCTTTTGAGTAGGAGAATTATCACAATAATAACCAGTCTTTTGTTCTAGTTGAACAAGTAGAAAATAAAACTTATCCCAATCCATATCTGTCAATCCACTATCAAGTCCTTCATCATAAGCAATAGTAGCTTTATTTAATATTGGAACAATCTTATTAATTATTTCTATTCTCTTATTGTTATCTTCATTTATAGTAAGTTCAGTTACACCTTGTTGATATAACTCTGCTAATTGATTATCTAACATATAAAATTCTCCTTATTTATTTCTAAATAATTATATCAAAATATTTTATAAAAAGCAATTTTTATTTTGAAAAATCCAAAACCTACTTTTGGTTTTAAAATACGGTCAAGCACACCCCGAAGAAAAATTTTTATAAATTATGATTAAGGAATTTTCCTTAATCATAATTTTACTACTGCGGTTGCAGTAGATTTTATCATCATATTTCCTAGACTTTGTCTACTTAATTTTGGAATATCTTTTGCAGAAATACAAATACTATTAGTTGGTCCGATAACAACAATATTATCTTCATCATTAATCATTTCTGCTCCAATAATTTCATGACTATTTTTGGTTACAAAAATTCCTTTTCCGCCTTTAGACTGGATAGGAAATTCTTTAAGTTCAATTTTCTTTCCTAGCCCTTCAGCGGTAAATATTCCTACATAATCATTAGTATTATGAATAGGTAATACTGCAATAACTTCATCATCATCGTTTCTTAAATTAATACCTTTAACCCCACTTGTAACTCTTCCTATTGGTGAAATTGTATTAGTTTCAAAACGAATTGCTATACCCTGTTTAGTTATTAAAATTAATTCTTCATCATTTAAAAAGGTTACTTTAGAGATAGAATCTCCATCTTTTATTTTAATTGCTGTAATACCATTTCGTTTAGTCTTAAAATATTCTTCTATTTTTGTTTTCTTTACCAATCCATTTTTAGTAATAAATACAACATATTCAGCCTTACTCTTTCTATATAGAGAGGTAATAGCAATAATATGTTCTTCAGGAGGCAAAGAAATAAGGTTGTTAATTGGTGTTCCTTTTGCCGCATTTGTCCCTACTGGTACACTATCAACAAGTAAACGATACATCTTACCTTGATCAGAAAACATCATTAAAGTGTCAACAGTATTAGTAGAAATACAATTTAATAAAGTATCATTTTGAGTTTTTACTCCTTTTCCAAATCTCTTTTGAACTTTAAAATTTTTACTTGGGACTCTTTTAATATTTCCGCCTTTAGTCATTACAACAACACAATCTTCTGGGGCAACTGCCTCTATTTCTTTTTCATTAGAAGATGCATTAATTTGAGTAATTTCAGTTCTTCTTTTATCTCCAAATTTTTTAACAATTTCATTTAAACGATTTCTTAATTCTTGAATTTGAACAGATTTATTTAATAATAGAGCTTTTAAATCAATTACTTTTTTATCTAAATCACTTTTTTCTTGTTGTAATTCAATTTTTTCTAATCCTGCTAATCTACCAAGTTTCATATCTACAATAGCTTTTGCTTGATTATCTGTAAATTTATATATCTTAACAAGATTATCTTTTGCGGCAACTGAAGATTTTGATTTTTTAATTAAACTAATAATATTATCAATATCCTCTAAAGCTCTAATAAGACCGTCTACAATTTCTAACCTTGCTTGGGCTTTTGCTAAATCAAATTTAGCTTCTTTGCTAATACAAGAAAGATTATGATTAACATAAATCATAATACAATCTTTCAAATTTAATTCAACTGGAGTTTTATCAACAAGTCCTACTTGATTATAAGATACACTGGTTTGAAGTCCAGTTTTAGCAAAAAGTTTTTGAACAACAGAATCTAAAGATACATCTTTTTTACACTCAATGACAATACGCAAACCTTTTTTGTTACTTTCGTTACGAACATTTTTAACTCCAACAATTTCTTCATTATCACAAGCTTTACCAATCTCCGCTAAAAGATTTTCTGTATTTTGTCCATAAGGAATTTCATAAAAGACAATTTTATTTTTTTCAAAAGTATATTTTCCTCTAACTTTAATACTACCATGCCCAGTTTTCATTATTGCGGGGATATCCTTTTGATTAATGATTACTCCTCCTGTTGGGAAATCTGGACCGGGTAGACTTGGTTCTTTACCATCCAAATAATCATTAATGGCAGTTGCAACTTCTCCTAAATTATGAGGTAGCCATGAGCAAGCAATAGCGACACCTATGCCACTATTAGGGTTACATAGTAAATTTGGAAAAATTGAAGGCAAAGTTGTTGGTTCAAAATCATTTTCATCATAATTTGCAATAAAATCAACATTTTTTTTCTTTAAATTATTTAATAAACCTAATTCTGCAATTTTAGATAATCTTGCATTTGTATATCTATAAGCGGCTGGTCCATCTCCATCAATATTTCCCATGTTACCATGAAAATCAATAAGTGGATATCTCATAACCCAAGGCTGAGATAATCGAACCAATGCTCCATATACAGAAGAATCACCGTGAGGATGCCATTTACCAATGACATCTCCGACAATTCTAGCACACTTTACATAAGGTTTATTAGAAGTATATTTACCATCATAACCTGCCCATAAAATTCTTCGTGCTACTGGTTTTAGTCCTGTTCTAGCGTCAGGTAAACTACGATCTGTATTAACTGCCGCCGCATATTCTATAAAATTTGTACTTAATTCATTAATAATATCATTAGTTTGCATACTTTGCCTCCTTAGAATACATCTTTATAAATTCTTTTCTTGGCAATACTGATCCGCCCATTAAATCATCAAAAAGCTCATCAGATTTATCTACATCTTCTACTGTAATTTGTTTAATAATTCTTTGATCAGGGTTAACCAATACTTCAGTTTCCTCTGCATCCATTTCGCCTAATCCTTTTAAGTGCTTTACCTTAAAATTCTTACCAATGTGTTTTTGTTTATATTCCTCTAATTCATTATCATCTTTTAAATAAATAATTTTATCCTTAGTTTCTTCAATACAATATAGAGGAGGAACTCCAGCATATACATATCCTTCCTCAATTAGTTTAGGACAGAAAGTCCATATAAAAGTATAAAAGAGGTTCTTAATATGACTTCCATCAACGTCGGCATCTGACATAATAATGATTTTCCCATATCGCAACTCATCTCGATCAAAAGTTAATTTCATTGTTTTTAAATCAACTTTTAGTCCAAAAGCTTCAATCATTGTCATAATTTCCGCATTTTTTTGAATCTTATCTAGAGTCGCTTTTCTGACATTAAGTATTTTTCCTCTTACTGGAATAACCGCTTGATATTCATTATTTCTTGCAGTCTTTAAATTACCACTAGCACTGTCACCTTCTGTGACATATACTTCACACTTTAATCGATCTTGAGAATAACAGTCTGCTAATTTAGAATCAAATTTTAAAGCTTTCTTCTTTTTTATGTTTTGTTTATTTCTAATATTATCTCTTGCTTTTTTTGCAGCTTCTCTTGCCTTTCGGGCGGAAATGGCTTTATCTGCAATAGCTTTTACTTCTTTTTTATTTTCAGATAACCAATATTGAATTTTATCTGTCAACGCCTGAGTAAAAGGTTTCATATCAATTTTAGTAATTGTACTTTTGACTTGAGCATCATAAGCAATATTCGGAGCAGTTAAATTAAAAACAATATACATACCCTCTTGAATATCTTCGCCAGATAAATTAGCATCTTTTTCTTTTAGCCATTTTTCTTCTCTAAAGAATTTATTAAATTCACGAGTAATTAAAGTTTTAATTTGTGTAATATGAGGACCTTTTTCTGTTAAACCAGTATTGACATAAGGTACAATAGTCATTGAATAGTTTGAAGTATAAGTAAGAATAAAATCCATTTTATTTTTACCTTCCGCCATTTGTACTTCACATCTATTTTTTATAATTTCTTTATCTTTAATTGCTTCATCAACTAAATCATTTAATCCATTTTTAGAATAATAAGTTAATATTTTCTTATCTTTTGGATTATCTGTTTTTTGTATTGTTAATTCTATTGTCAACCCTGGACATAAGCATACAATAGTTTTAAATAAAGATTTAACTTTTGGTAATTCAACACTAGTATTAGTAAAAAATTCTTCTGATGGTTGCCATACAACCTTTGTACCATTTGGTGCTGTTGTTTTACCAGATTTTCTTTCTACAAATTCTCCTTCTTTAAAACTAACCTCTTCCCATAGACCATCTCTATTTGTTGTTACAGTGCAACAATGTGATAAGAAATTTGTGATTTTGCTCGGTTATTCTTATGTTTCCATAAGCCCTGACTATATCTTACTTATTATAAGTAATAAGAATGTCCATTTCGAACTGCGTATCAATAGCAGCCCTACTCCTCCGATCCGAGGATAGTCGATACAGCTTATTGTTTTTTTCTTATTGGATATTTTTCATTTTTTTGTCGATATGTTGTTCCACAATTTATAGAACTTATTGTTTTTGGTTTTACATTAAATTCATTTGCAATTTTAGACATTGTTTTATTAGGTTCTTTTTTAAGTTGTTCTATAATTGAAATTACTTGTTCTTGAGTTAATTTTTTTGAACCAGTTTTAGATACTCTTAATGGATATTTTTCGTTTTCTCTTATATAAGTTTTCCCATTATTAATATTATGAATTGTTGATTCTGCTACATTAAATTTATGAGCAATTTCTTTCATAGTTAAATTATTTTCTTTTAATAAAACAAATATTTCATCTAATATCACTTCATCGAATTTAGAGTTATAATTTAATGTTCCTTTTTTAATCTTCTGAAATCCATTTCTAATAGGATAAATTTCAGAAGAATGAAAATAAGTTCTACCATTGTTTATATAAGATAAACAATTTAAATTAATATGATATTTTTTTGCTATATCTGTCATAGTTTCTTTACAAGCTTTTAATTCTTGATAAATTTGTTGAATCTGTTCTTCTGTAAAATTTGCTTGAGAATTTTTGCTACCTATATCAGCTCCATCTCCGCCTTCAGATATATTATATCCAAATTCTCTATTGTTACTATGATATTTAGCAATCCAATATTTTTCTCTTTTTCGCATTAACTCTCTATTTTCAGCATCTATTTCTTCTAAAAGAATAAAATCTTTTATTTTACCGTATTTTTGTATTGCTCTTTCAATAGGTAAATTATTTCTAAAATCAAAATTATGCTCAATCATTCTTCGTCTTATATTGTTACTAATTCCAATATATTTTTTATTATTGGGAAAAAGAATCATATAAACACCAGAATAAATATGCTGTTTATCAGAGAGTTTTTGTAAATTTAATTTTTTCATATAAGAATACCACCTTTGTGTCTTGATACTCTATATGAAAAATATCCAAATTGAATTAAACAATCTTGCCACGGGATTACCATGCTTTATTAAAGTTTAGGCTTCCCCGTTAGCATATATATTATTTATTATATATATACCCCTATGATGAGTAGGTAAAGACATAACAGGCAGTTTTATCTACCAATGCCAAAAGAGCCTAAAGAAGTGCCCTCATATGCACCATCTTCTCGATATTTACCAGAAGTATTCAGTACTGAAAAAGCGGCTTCAAGAATTGATTTTCCATCTTCTCTAAAAGAATTACAAATAAAACCTTGACCATAATCTTGTACTACTATTGTATTATCTTTTTCGTATATATATACTTCAATTTTATTACCATGTCCTAATCGAAATTCATCAACCGCATTTGAAATAATTTCAACCAATAGCTGAGTTGAATAAGTAGTATCCCCTGCATACACCTGAGGTCTTAATCTTGTAAAAGCCAATGGGTCTAATGACTCAATACTATCCTCTGTGTATAAATTGTTATTTGTAGACATTTATCTTCCCCTTCCTAATAACTTAATATAATAGATATTTTAATCTTAATAATTAATTATATCATTATAATTAATTATATCATTTTTTTTAAGAAATATCAATTAAAAAATTTGAAATTGGAAATTTTTCTAAAACTAAACAATTTCCATAAATAGAAGTATAAATATCTTCAATAATTGTAGAAATCCAATCTTTTCTATTTCGTTTAATATCTATTTTATAATAAAATACAAACCCTTTCTTCTCGTCTGAAGCATGACTTTTCCATTTAATAATATTAGAACCATATCGACTTTCATATAAGATTACTTTCTGAAGATAAGTAGCTTGTTCTGGAGTCCAATGGTGATAAGAATGAGGTTTAACTTTTATCTTTATAATCATATTATTCCCCCTTATAAGTTAGATTATATTGAAACATGATTTTTCTAATTTTAGAAATGTTCTTTGTAGCAAAAGCATCTACTAATTCATTCCCAAAATTACCATCATGTCCTTTTAGCCATTTTACTTGACAAGATATTTTTTTTATGTTATAATTATTATATAAGGCTATTTGAGAATAGCAATCATATAATTCTAAAATTAGATCTAAATTTTCTACTACTTGATTTTTTGAATTTTTCCAATCTTTTTTCGCCCAACTATGCATCCAATTATTAAAAGTTTGTACACAATAATTAGAATCAGAATATAATATATATTCTTCATTAGGATTTTTTAAAACAATATTTTTTAAAGCATAAATAATAGCTTTTAGTTCTTCTCTATTATTAGTAGTTTCAGCAGTTTGTTCTTGATGAGCATTAATAATAATATTATCTTTTAATGCGGCAATCCCAAAACCACCACCTTCTTTTCTTTTGCTACCATCTGTATAAATTGTAATCATTAATTTTCTCCCATCATTTTTATTTTCTATAATAATTATATCATTTTTTTTAAAAAAAATCAAAAAAATAGGTATTATAATAAAAATTATAATACCTATAAAATATTTATTTTATTTACTTTTTACAATAGTAATAACGACCATCATGTTCGTCTTTAGAGATTAGACGAAGATAATAATAACCTTTATAAGCCCCAGAAGTAATCAATGAAATCATCTTACATTTTATATCTTTCTTTAACACTGTCTTTGTTTCAAAAGTTTTACCATCTTTACTTAATCTACGAACTGTTTTTCCCGCCTTAATCGTAATAGTTGGATAAGTTGATTTATCATCTTTTTGTAGATGACTATTAGAAATCCAATAGCTTTTCTTTTGGTAAATTACTTTACTCCAACCACAGCCATCATCTTTAATAACCGATACTCTTGCACCTTTTGGAATAGTAATTTGTTTTTTGCTACTATTACCTCTTGGGTCAGCTTCATTTTTTGCATATCCACCCGCATTACTTTTTATTAAATAAGTTGAAATAGAATTAGTTGAAATAGCTTGTTTGAATTTTTTCCAAATAGAATTATCTGAGCCTAGCCATCCAGACCAGCCAGGACATTGTTTAGAACATACATCGTAGTGTCTAACAACTCTACTAACAGGAATACCATATTTTTTCATTAACTTTTTAGTTAGTTCAACAGTATTATTAAAAGTTGCAGAAGCAATTTTCCCATGTGTAGAACACATTTCTAAACTAATAGAATTACCATTAGTGCATTTACCAAATAAATTATTTGCTCCGTAATTAACTCCTACTGCCCAAGCAGTGTCTTCAGGAGAAACTACTTCTACGACATTTTTTTCATCAATAAAATAATGAGCTGACGCATCTCTGTTTACATTATAGAAATAATTAGCATTAGCTTTTGCTGTATCAGTTGTATTACCTGTATAATGAATTACTATATACTTTCTTCCAGTATTACCTGAATTATAATTTACTAAAGTGTGCTTTTTTGATAAAGTATACATATATCATTTACCCCCTTTTGAACCAATTTGCTTAATAGTTTGTACAATTTTATCATATCCTAACATAGAAGCTAGACTAGAAGCTAATCCCATTAATATCACACAAATAATATTAATACAAGTAAATTCTATACCTCCAAAGATATAATAAATAATAGTACCTCCAACTCCTACAATTACTGCAACAATAGTAGCAAGAATATTGCTTGAAAAATGAATATTTTCTTTTTGTAAAAAAGTCTTTATACCTTCTGTAATAATACTTGAAACTGTTGATACAATAGTTAAGATAATTAAAAAAAGTTGAATAGTCATGAACATGCCTCCTTAAACTATATCACTGTCTTCATATTTAGTATCATTATTATTTTCATCTATTGTTTCATCATTATTATCTATTAATGCTTTTGTTTTATTATTTTTTATTTTTTGTTTGTTTTCTGTTGCGGCTTTAATTAAATATCCAAGGATCCCGCCCGTAATAGGGATTCCAATAAATTCATAATAAGGAGCCATTTCTACTTGTTCTGGAGAAGCAATAGCGAAATAAGAATTTAGTACTAAACCATAAACCATAACAATAAGCCAAATAAAAATAATGATAGTAATAATAATTTTAGAAAATTCTTTTAAATGATTTCTTTTTTTCTTATAGTTGGGCTTTTTCTTATTAGTTTTTTTCATTATATTTTTACCCCCTTTATAAAAAATCAAAATATAAAGAAAAAAATTAATTATTTTTGTCCATAAAAAAAACAGATACTAAATTCATTAGTATCTGTTAATTTACATTGTTTTATTTTTCTAGTATTTTTTTAAGTCTATTGATAAATACAGATTTATCTTTAGCTTGAGAGGCTTTTTCTTTTAATAGTCTTGCTTCATTAATTCTATTAATTCTTCTTTCAGGGGATTCTTTAATTCGTTTATATAAAGTTGTAATAGCATTTTGAATAAAGATCTTTTCTTGTTTTACTTTGAATAAATAAGGTTTAATTTTTTTATTTTCTTTATTTAATTCTACTATTTGCAATATTTTTATTTGCCCATTTAGAATTTTCTTTTTATCTCTTAATGCCAAAAGTAAAGCTTTATCAATAGCTAATTCTTCCCCAAACAACGGTGATTCATATGCTTCATCTTCTGGATGTAATTTAGAAATACCTCTATATCTTCCATATGGTGTTACAACAGTAGCAAAACCAGAGTGTAGCATTTTAGAATATTCACTATGTTCTACTTCATACTTAAAACATTGAGTTTTATCTTCATTATAAAATACATACATATTTTTCTTTTTCTTCATTATTTATTTAACTCCTTGTTTTTTAAAAAATTATAAATAAACTCCAAAGAAACTGGAGTATTATTATTACTATCAATTCCTACATGGTATCCAAGAATATTTGGATTAATCGAATTAGTTTGATGAGTATGACCATATAAAGAAAAAACTTTATTATAATCATAATTATAAGTTAATTGCGGATAATGACTTAATAGGAAAATTTTCTTTTTATATTTTATTACATCCATATAAGTAATATTTTCAAAAATTTGATTATTCTTATAAAATTCAACTTTTTTATCTGTATCGTGATTTCCTCTAATTAAAATCTTCTTCCCATTTAATGATGTTAAATAAGACTTAATTTTTTCTAAATCATTTCCTAAAGCCATATCTCCTAAAATGTATACTACATCTTCAGGAAGTACAACTTGATTCCATTTTTCAATTAAATCATTATTCATTTCTTCAACATTATTATATCCTCTTGCTTGATAGATAAAACTTTTATCGTGGCACAGTCACAGATGCAAATCTGAAGTAAACCAAATTTGCATAAAATCACCTCCTTATTGGAGTAGTAATAGTATCTATACTACTCATTCCATAGAAGACTTCCATTCAATAATTGTTGGCTCATTCGCCCCTTTTAAATTTTTCTGAATGTGGTATCCATGAGGGTTAGTTAATACTTTATATATTGCTTGTATTCTATTATCTTCATTAAAAAGTGGCATACAAATAGTATTAGCCATTGATAGCATAACAGAATTAGGAACTTTCAATCTACCTTTTCTTTTATCATTTCTTTGACTACAAACTTTTAATGGAGTATTCATTACAAAATAAATAATTCGATAATTTGTTAAAAAATAATCAATATTTTTTAATACTTTTTTTCTAGATTGTTTAGATAGATGTGTAGCATCTAATAAAACATTAGTATTCTTTCGTAAAGATAAAACTGCTGAATTAATAAATTCTCTAAATACTAAATCTTCTTTATCAAAATAGCCATCTTCATCTTTTATTTTAGAAAAACGAATATCATCTCTTGAAATATATGTATAATGAAAATATTTACAAAATTTCTTTGCAAAAGTAGTTTTTCCAGAGCCAGGGATACCGACCATTAAAGCTAAAATAGGTTTATTGCTCATTATTCTTCTCCTTTAAACAAATATTTTTTTTATTTGTATTCCAACATTTTCCATCAATACAACATAAACATTTTTGTTCTGTACAAATGGGTAAATCTTCTACTGAGATTCTTTGTCCATCTTCTGTAAAACGACCTAATTTAAACTCCATTAAAAAATTCTGATAAGAATAATTACTAAAAGGTCTTATTTCACAATGATTTGTTTCTTTTTTACAATGAATACAATATAATTTTTTTAAATGACCAGATTCTCTAAAAGCGTTTTTCTTTCTTGGAATAGGAATACCTTTATTGCCACACTGAGTACAATAGAAATCAGAAATCAACATATTATTTACTTTACACATAATTAAACACCTCATATTTTTATTTCTTTTCTTATTTTCTATAATAATTATATCATTTTTTTTAAAAAAAATCAAAAAATAAGAGGAGTTTAAACTCCTCTTATTCATCACTTGGTTGAAATATTAAATAGCATATTAGAATCTGTTCCACTAATAAATTTAGGCATTACACCATTCCATTTATTAATATATTCTTCTTGTAGAATTTTATTAGTAATAGATTTTTCTTTCATTTCATTAGCCTGTTTTTCAGCTTTTGCGGCAATTAGCTTAGCATCAGCATTAGCCTGAGCCTCAGTTCTCTTTACTTTAGCATCAGCTTCTGCTTTAGCAATATTCTTTTCATTCTGAATTGACTGCTTTTCAGATTCAAGCTGAGCTTTTTGCTTATCTGCAACAGCTTTATTATAACTCTTTGAAAAGTTTGCACTTAAAACAACTACTTTATTAATAATTACTACTCCATCACCATATTTATTATTCAATGACTTTTGAATATAGTTTGTAACAATAGGCTCTAATACGGCACGGTTTGTAGCATCTGTATCATTTAGTGTTTTTGATGTAGATTTAATCGCTGATCCTACAATATCAGAAGAAATAAGATTATCTTCATAATCTGTTACATTAGCGAAAATCCAAGCTGATTTGCTTGGAGCAATATGATATGTAACAGTAATATCATTATAATAAATTTCTGTTCTTTTGCTTGTTTCTGCGGAAATCTTGTCTGTAAATTTAATATCTGTTAATTTATTATTAATAGTTTCTATACTCTGAACAAAAGGAATCTTCCAATGGAAACCATCTTTTAGAGTATTTTCATCAATTTGCTTAAAAGTAGTTCTTACACCTGTATAATTAGTAGGAATAATTGTAAAACTATTAATTACAAAGCCAATTACTACTAAAGCTCCAGCAATTCCATAAAAAATCTTACTATGTTTATAATATCCATATACAACAGCCAAAACTGCTAATAAAATTAGTAAAACAAAAGCAATAAGTATCATTCAGTTATGTCCTCTCTTTCAATATAATTAATTAAGTTATTAATAATTGCTCTATTTTGATTTTTAAATAATGGTGTAACTTCTGGAATTGTCCACCCTTTTCCTCCTTTAATACAATAAGAACCATACAAGCATTGATGTGGAAAATCAGTTAAATTAATTTGTTTATCTTTTAACATACTAATAATTTTTTCACATTTTACATTTTGTAGTTCTTTATGAGAAAAATATGTTCTTCCAATAAGTTGAATTGCATTTCTATAAGCATCTGATTGCCGCCAATATATGTTGTTACATACTTCTTTTTTTGGAATATTAAACACTCTGGCATCAAAAGTTGCTAAAGTAGGCGGATGCATTTTTTCTAAAATTGTGGGTAATAAAAAGCCTTTTTCGTCATGAAATAAAGAATTAAAATAATAAAGGTTAAAAAGAGAAGTTGCGGTACTTGCTATTGTACTACATAATTTTTGAATCCTCCAATTAAAAACAGGTTGAGCAATTTGATTACCTTTTTCATTTACTTCTTCAGATAAATATATAATTAATGAGATTTCATCACTTTGAGTATATCCAAATACACAATTTTGAAGATTTTCACATAATGACAACATTGTTTCTTTCATTGCTCTTTGAATATTTTTATCAAAAGGCTTCTCACAATTTTTAGCAAAACTATGGAAACATCTACCATCAATTCGAACTATTACAGGTAACTCACTTGAAAGTCGATAATCACTTTTTCGTTCATACTCTTTCATTCGAGCATCAAATAGTGTATACATAATTATCCTCCTCTATTCTACCAAAATCAAAACAACTAATAAAATAGAAAGATTTTAAAAACCCCTTTAATTAATCTTAATAATTTTATTATATAAAAGATAAGCATTATGTTTTAATTGCTTATCATCGTGAAAGTGACCAAAGAACCATTGTTTATAATTAATTTTGTTTTTAACTTTCTCTAAAAAATGTTCCATTGTATAATCTTCTTTTAAATCTGGTATTTTTAAAAACAAATATTGAAGTTGAGATAACCAAGAGAAAGGTGCGGTATGAGAAAAAACAAAATCAAATTGATTAGAAATATTGTCTATCGCCATTAAAATATCTTCTTGTTCTTCTTTAGATAACTGTTCTGTTTCAAACCATTTCCATCCCACAAGTAATCTATATTCTTTATCTATTGAATAAGCTCCGCCAATGCCTAAACAAGAAAACTTATCAATTTTAAAAATACCATCTACTGGAAAAATAATATTAGAAGCAATTTTATTTACATATCCATAACATTGAAACTTCTCTATCCATTCATAAGTATAAGCTTTCTCTTGTGTTATACAATCAATAGTATCTTGAGGTCTTTTTTCGTGATTGCCATTAATACAAATTAATGTAATAGGAATTTCCGCAAGTTTTTTAAAATTACAGTGTTCTCTTAAATCCTCATTACAATTTAAACCAATATCTCCAAGAAGTACTATTACATCTTCTTTTGAAGTATTAGCATTTTTACAAAAAGAAATTAAAAAGTTTAAATCTCCATGACAATCACCCTTTACAAAAATTTGCATTCTAAAACTCCTTTCTCAATTTTCTATATATATTATAACAAAATTTTTATTAAAAATCAAAAAAATATTATTCAGATCGAAAGAAAGATATTGTTAAATCTTTTGCTTCTTTACAAAAGTCACATTTAGAAGATAACCATTCTCTCATACAATCTGCACAACTTGTTATTGAAGAATCTTCAATACATTTTGCTCCTTGTTGACATATTAATAGACCGCTCCCGCTAATTCTGTTAAAGTCATATTGTGTATTGCTTCATAATTAGTCATTTAATATCCTCCATAGGTTGTTTCCAACAACTTACACAATCTTGGCAGTTCTCGCAATCAATATTTGGGTATAATTGTATAACACAAATTTCAGGGCATCCACCCTCACCGAGTTCTGCATTTGGATATTTTTTTAAAAAATCATCTAAATAAGTATGAAAAGGATGCTTTTCAATCCATTTTACTACTTTATTATAAATAGTTTCATTTGAATATTCTAATAATGTACATTTAGGCTCTACCCTTTTAAAGTCGGTTTCCATAATAGCAAAAGGACAGCTTTGACAATTATCTTTTCTACAAGTAGTACACATCTTTTTAAATGCGGCAAGAAAATTTTTAGTTTCTTTATAATCCATAAAAGATACCTCCATATAGTTTTTTCAATATTTTTATTTCTTTTCTTATTTTCTATATATATTATATAATATTTTTTAAAAAAAATCAATAGTTTTTATATATTAAAAACTATTGATTTATACTTATTCAATTTTAAAATCTTCTTCAGCTTCTTCTATATCTGGAGTTACCGCATTATCTTTTATAATACCTTCTAAAATCTTAAATTCCAAATTTTTATGTTTATATGCAGTAAAAGTAGGTTTATTTACTACTCTAACTACAACCCCTTCTCTAATATGAGTTTTCCCGATTGGATCAGCACCTACAGAAAACACTTCAGCAAGTTTCATAATATCTCCAATATTATTCTCTGTAACAACAATAGTTAAAAGATGAGGAACACAATCTACCCCCATTTGTTTACATCTATATCGCATAAATTCAGGTGTATATTCTACAACTTCTCCATCTTCATTAGTCATAGTCATTCTATAGACATAAGCATGACAAGAACCAATAGGTTCTCCATAATTAAAAACTGTCTTTTCTCCATAGCGATTAATAAAATCTTGACCAAGCTTTTTATTATCACAAGAAGCCATAATAGGAGTATCATCATGTACATATCCCACTACTTCATAATAAACAGTTTCTCCAAACCACAATTTATTTTTAAAAATTTCTGCGGTTTTTATTCTAAAATCTTGAGTACCATAAAACCCTTCATTGTTATTATTTACTATTGTGCGGCGAGTACCAGTAATATAATCTTTTTTATAAATTGGAGAACCCGCTCTATGAAAAATTCTATCTAAGAAACTTCTTTTATAACCTTTTAAAACTGGTAAATATCCTGTTCTTTGACTTGTTCCATGCATTTTAATAGAAAAGTCTAGAATATCCCCAACTTTAATATTATTGATACAATAAGCTAATTGTTCAGTATCTTTATGCTCTTGGAATAAAGGAGCTATATTTATTTTCTTTTTAGCTTTTTTAGGAATATTTAGATTTGGACGAGAATGAGTTTTATGCTTTGGGATGTACTTAGTTGCAATAACAACCTCATTAAAAGTTTCTACCTGATCCCCTTCTTTTAGTGAAGATATATCTCCAAAAGGAGCTAAACACTTTAATGGAAGGAAAAGTCCATCTGAAGGTTCTCCTCTTAATTTAACAGTTGTTACATGTCTTTTCTTAGGGTCTAAATATCCGCCAATATTTTTACCATTTTCATCTAATTGCCTTAATAAATTGTTTTGCATACAAAAATCATAATTTAATTGTCCATCTGTTGGGAAATAAACTCCTAAATCACCTTCTTTAAATGTATTATCAACACAAACAGTATTACCAAAGCAATCTGCTAATGTTAATCTATCTGCATTCGGATGAGGACGAACATTTTTTAATCTAGTTACATAACAATGATACATATTTTTTCTCCTTTATTTTTTAGTAATAATATAAACCAATCATTACCTGTGCATATGCGGAAAATACATTTGTTCTAAATTTAGTTAATAAATGATTAAATTTATCATCATTTCCTTCTGGCACTAAAGTAAAACGACTTTCTAAAGACCAAACATCTGTTACAATTTTTTGAGATAAGGAAATAGCTTCTTTAGGGGTTATAAGTCCCTCTTTAATTTTAAAATATTCTTCTCTATCACAAGATTGTAAGCAATCTTTAAAATTACAACCATAATAATAAGTAAAAATAAGATCCCTTAAAAAGTACATATGAGCAAGATCTTTAGTATAATACACTTTTTCATTAGCTAATGAAGAGTTATGAATTTTACTGTCTAATGATCTTATCATTCCAAAAACAGCATTATAAAATTTCATTGGATGCCAATAAGCTAAATCTTCTCGTTTTTGTTTTAGCATATTCCAATAATCTTCATAATAAGAATCAATAATATAATAATCTGTAAATAACAATTCTAAATAATTAAGACCTTTATTAAAAAATTTTGGTAATAATCTATAATCAATAATATTAATCTGGTCTTTACCAAAAGCAATTATCTCATCGCGGGGCTGCTGTGTGCTTGTAATTTCCTCAAAACTTGGAATAATTATTACTTTTGAATCAATATCTGATTGACTATTATCAAGGTTATAATTTTGACTTCCAATTAAAAATGTCCCTAAGATTCCTGTCTTTTCAGACAAAAATCTTTTAGCACATTTCTGATGCTGTTCTAACCTATTTAAAATTTTTTCTTTTTTAGTCATAAATAATATCTCCTTGTTTTAAACTTTCTTGTAGTTCATAAAAATTGTTAAAAGATAAGAAAGTACCTTTTGCCCCATGATTTTCTATTTCTGCAACCTTATCATTTTTAATTTTTGCAAATAAACTATTATAGACTGGACGAGAAATATTCGTATCTTTAATCATTTTTGAAACTATAATATTCCCCTGTTCACCAATAGTATCAACAATAGCTCTTAATCCCGCTATTTCATTTTTAGATAACCTGTTTAAGAAATTAGGAATAATATCGACTGTTTTTGCATAGTTGATATTAAATTCAATAATTTCTTCAACTCTTTCTATAAACAAATTAGAAACTAATGGCTGATTTTTATATGGGAAATTATTTTCTATAATAGTCATAAAGCCTGAGTCTATAAAAGAAATATCTAAATCTTTACTTTTAGTATTATTTTTAATATCTAATAATACTTGTCCCAAAATCTCATCATTACTTAATACACTTAAACATTCTTGATAATTTTTTCCTTTTTCATAAGCAGATAAGAAATAATATATTCTACATGCTTGATATAAATAATAAGAATTATCTGTTCTAAGAAATTCATTAAATAAAGAAGATCCCTGAAAAGCATAATGCCATTCTTTACATAGCTTATTGTCATAAGCAATTTTTTCTTTTATCTGATGAGGAAAACATTTCTTACAAATATTTTTAAATTTTGGATTAATATAGAAATATTCACTAAATAAAATTTCTTGAATAGTATCAAAATATTCATCATTTAATAAAGTGCGAATATCAATAACCTCAATATTAATTTCTACATCATTAATAAAAGAATTTTCTTTAATTTTTTCAGGATGAAGTAAATCTCTAATTGAGTTAGGCACAATAATTGCTTTAAAACGAATTTCATTTTCTTGTAACGCAAAGCCATAGTTTACTTCTCCATATACAAAAACGCCCAATAGACTTTCTTCGTACTTTTCGTGTACTTTTTCATAACTAAAATTTAACATATTTCTTATATCATCAATATTTACTTTATTCATTTTTTTATTACCCCTTTATAATTTTTGCTTGTAAAGTATTTAAATCTAATATAGCTAAACGATTATTAAAAATCGCTCCAATGTCAATATCAATCTTATGGTCTTTGCAGTATTTAGTTGGTTCATCTACTGGAGTATGTCCATGAACTAAATATACATTATCTCCACCAAACCAAGTTTTTGATTTAATATGTTGTCTATTCCATAATACATCTCTTTTCAAAAAATCTTGATAACTTTTGTTAAAATTCTCACGCCAAATAAAATCTGCTCCAGAATGAGATAATACTATATAGGATTGTAGTTTTGAAGAATAATAACATGTAGATAAAGGAGTTTCGTCTAAAAAATCAATAATTTTATCTTGTTCTGTTGAAGCTAAGCTACAAAACTCTTCAGCACTAGGTACTCCACCATTTGAAAACCAAACATCAGTAATAGATAAATTTTCTAAAGTTCCCTTTTTAAAATTATCTTCTAAAGATTTTAGAAACATCTCCTCATGATTTCCTCGTAAGAATATAATATTTTTCATTTCCATCATTTCTAATAGAATTTTAAAACCTAGCTTTCCACGATCTATAACATCTCCTAAATAAAAATAAGTATCATTTTCATTTATTACTTGTTTAAGTTTAGTCCATAATGAATAATTACCGTGTAAATCACTAAAAGCATACACTCCCATAACATATTCTCCTTTTATTTTCTATCTATATTATAACAAAATTTTTATTAAAAATCAAATTTGCTCTAAAAAATCTTGAAGTTCATTTTTTAATCTTGATTTACGCTCATCTTCCACCCAACCAAAAAAAATAAAAGCAAGATAAAATCTTGCTTTTAATAAGTGTAAACGAAATTAATTTGTTTATATCTATCACTATTTAATGTTTTATATACTAAATCTATACCTGTTTCTCCGCTTAAAACCTGTTCAATCATTGATGGATTAAAACCAGATACATAGCTATATTCTTCTGCTCCAATAGCAGGAATATTATTTTGTCTAGCATCTAGATTCCAAAAAATAATATCAGGAAAATGGTATTCACTTGGAAGAACTTCTTCCCAATGTTGCTTAATTTGTTCAATAAGTGTATTTGGATTATTTCTTCTACCAAAACGAGAAAAACCACGATAACTTAAAGCTGCATCAAATTCCATATCACTGAAAATATATAGTCGAGATGGAATATCTTTTGGATCAACAGCAGTAGTTTGAATAGTATCAATGATTAATTGAAATACAGTTTCAAGATTAGTATTCCAACCCCAATTAGCTTTTTGAACTTGAAAGGCTTTTTGACCAATAGTCCCATCATTAATTTTTACAAGTTGAGGTTCTTGTGAAAAAGTAATAAAATGATTCTTAAAAGGTCCTTTACCTCTTTCTGCAATGTATAATCCCATACCAATTGCCGCATATAATGGTGAATTTCTATAAGAGCCATACATACTACCAGATACATCAATTATACATAGCCCTGTTTCTTCCTTATCTTTATAATAATCTGGAAGATTTTTCCATAAATTATCTAAAGCTATATCATCTTTACCTGTTACTAAAATTTCTCTTACAATTTCAAAAGGAGTTAAAGTATCTGCATTAATTTTCTTTTCTCCTCTTGCTACACTTTCTTGATATTTACGATATTTTTCTGCAATAATTTCTTTTCTTGCAAAAGCATTTTTATAAATTAAACCAGCTCTTGAAGGAATTTTATCAAATTCAATTTCATCCCATCTATTTTCACTCATTAATCTTTCAACAATATTAATTCTCTTGCGGAGTTCAGATAAAGTTTTTCTATATTCCTTTGCAGTCATAGAGAATTTCTTTCGAGTAATTTTAGCATACTTAATAGTAGTACTATTATGAGCGTTTTCAGAAGGTAACCATTTTGCTAGTAATGATGGAGTTCTACAAGATACATCTAGAGCAAGTTGATGATACATCATTTGGATAGCATTATCTTCCAAAGGAGTTTCATATGTTACTGCAATAAGATCATCCCAACGACCATATTCTGGAATGAACTGTAAAAATTGCTTTGCGTCTTCTGGACAATGTTGTGCTAACCAACGAAAACATACTCTAAAAAAGCGTCTTTCCCCTTGACCGCCTCCACGGCAATCTCTTAAATAAAATAAACAACGCACTGCATATAGTGGATTTTCAAAATAAGCTTCAGAGAATAGCTTTTGACAATCTTTATCACTTCTGTTACGATAAGATCCGCCTAGAGCAAATAAATCTAATAGTTTATTGTTAGTTGATTTATGTGTAAGACCACCATTTTCAGTGTTTGTATAATTAGTTTTTCTTTCTAAGTTAGATAAAAAAATATTCATATTGGTTCTCCTTTATTTTAATCAGCAATAATTCGACAGTTATCCTTTAAATCTGCTAATGAAGCATTATATTAATATGGACTTCGAGGATTATAATTACCTTCTCCTCTAATTATTGCCATACCATATTCATAATTAATTTGAATAACTTTTCCATATCTTTCTTTTCCGTCAGAAGCAAGATAAATAATGTTTTTACCAAGTAAATTACTATACATATAAAAAATCCCTTTTCTTATTTTCTAAAAATATTATAACAAATATTTTTTAAAAAATCAATTATTATTTAATCTCCATTTGATTGTAGAAATTAAATAATCATTATATTTATAATCTTTACACATATTTTTTCCATTTGTATCAGATATTTTTGCTACTGGAGATTTATTACAACTAGTAACTTTCATTACAATATTAAGCGGTGGACGATAAGTGTCATTAGTTAGATATGTTCCAATTCCAAAAGCAACTTTTGCTCTCCCCTCAAAACGATTTGCAATTTTTGTAGCTTTAGAAAAAGAAAGATTATCACTAAATAAAAGTGTTTTTGTCATAGGATCAATACCTAAATCTTGATAGTGCTTAATCATTTTTTCTCCCCACTCAATAGGATCTCCACTATCATGGCGGACTCCGCTAAATAAAGTTGCATAAGTTAACTGAAAATCTTTTAAAAATATATCTGTACCAATAGTATCTGTTAAAGCAATTCCATTTAAAATACCATATTCTTTTACCCAAGCTTCAAGAGTATACCAGTTAGAATAAGCGGGATTGTGTTTATGATTACCTTGTCCAATACACATACATAACTCATGAGCCATTGTTCCCATTGGCTTTAATCCATACTTCCATGCAAAGTAAACATTTGAAGTACCTACAAATTCTGGATAATCTTTAAAAGTTTGTATTACTAATTCTTGCATTTCTTTTGATAATCTTCTACGAGTACCAAATTCACTAAAGCAAGGAATATTATATGTTTTTTGCAAATCTATTTCTTTAGTCTTTAATTTTGCTTTAAAACTAGAATTAATAATATTAGATTTTTTATTTTCCATATAATAATAATATACTTCATTTACAATAGCTAGAACTGGAACTTCATACATAGAAGTATTTAACCAAGAACCTTTTACCTCTATTGATAAACCACAAGTAGATGCAGTTGAAATAATAAAATCTTCAAAGCGAGGATGCCACAATCTTAAAAAATCAATATAAGAATCTTTTATCCAGGTAATACTTTTTAGATAATTAAGTTCATCCTCTTGAAAAGAAAGATTACAAAATAATTTAATTTGTCTTATAATTTCTTTTACCATCTCTTTTGTAAAAAAAGCATTACTTCTGTTTTTAAAAGTCCAAGTAGTAGTATATTCTGAAAATTGATGATAAATAACTTGCCCCATTGAAAATTTATACATATCTGTATCTAAAAGACTTGTAATAATTTGTTTCATTTTTTGCATTCTTCACTTTCTTTAATTGTATTCCAATATTTTTTACAATCACTATAACATTCATTAAATTCGTGTTTACATTCCTTACCTATATTCATTAGGTGTCATTTATTTCTCCTTAAAATTTTTCATAGTAGTAGTTCAGATATTGTGCGTAGGGGCAGTAATGCCACCTATCAGCACAATATTTTCTTTTGTGTACTGTTTAGAGGGCTTCTTCTTCATAATGTCACAACATCTATTAGAAATCTTAAATGGAGCGTTATAACCAGCACACTTTCCATCATTGTCTGAATGATAAAATACTTTCATAAAACACTCCTAACTATAATCAAATTGACCGTTTTTCCAAAAATCTTCGGAAAACAATTCGTTATGTAATTTTTTAGTCTGTCCCGATTCAAAAGCAATTTTAGCTGCTTCTGTTCTATTAACAAAATGAATTGGTCTTTCATTGGTTATGAAACCCATTTCATAATTTGTTCTATCATATATAATTCCATCATTTTTCATATTTTGCAAAATTTCTGCGTGATTCCAACCAAAATAAATTCTTTCTTTATTCGGGTTACCTAATTCAAAAAACTTAATAGCCGCCCTTGTAATTTTCATATTAGTTACTCCAACGCAGTAACCGAATATTTAACTGTTCCATCATCATAACTATTCTTTTCAATAGTAGCATTTACAGTTTTACCTGCTCGGTTTTTATATTTATCATAGGTTTCTTTTCCATCAACTCTATATTCAACATCACACGGCAACTCAACAAATCGGTTGCAGTCTTTGAAACAGACACAGTTTTCAGCGTCATATTCATTTAAATCAACTTCGAAATAATTGCACACTTCTTCGTGGATACAATCCTTATAACTTGCCATTGTTTTCACTCTCCTTTAGTGCCTGTTCGGCTTCTTCTCGTGTCAAATAAAATATGTCAAAAGAATTTTCAAACTTCACCGTATCATTTGATACAAATAATTCACTAATTCCTTTACTGTTAATGACAATCTCATTTACAATTGCTGGTTTGATGTATTCACGAGAAAGACCTGTTATGTAATAAACCGTATCTCCTACCTTACACGGCAACTCAACAAATCTGTTGCGGTCTTTGAAACATACGCATTTTTCGGCACCTTCTTCATTTAAATCAACTTCGAAACAATTGCACACTTCTTCGTGGATACAATCCTTACAACTTGCCATTGTTTTCACTCCAATCTAACCTCTGTCCGCAATAAGGACAATAATTGTATTGCCAATCGTTAGCAAAGCTAAAAAGATTTTTCCCACAGTTAGGGCAAAGCTCATAAAGCGGATATTCTTTGCTTAACATCATTTTCTTCGGTATCTGCTTTTCAACCGCTTCTTTAACTGTCATTCCTATTGTGAGTTCATACTCTTTCATTGCCTGTTCAACACCGCTTTTTACGGCTTTGTCAAAATCCTCTTTTGGCATATTAACTGTTACTTCTTTATTCATTTAATCACCAACCTTTCTTTAATTGTATTCCAACGTTCTTTGCAATTACTATAACATTCATTAAATTCGTGTTTACATTTCTTACCTATATTCATTAGGTGTTATTTAATTTCTCCTTATAATTTTTGCATTTTTTAATTTTCTTTTTGATCACGCGTCCATATTCTGCATTACACCAAATACCTTTAAAACTGGCACATATTTTATTTTTACGATCGGTGCAATTATGTGAACAAGCATAACATAATGATTTGCTCATACTCTTTCTCCTTTTTTATTTATATTAGTTAATTGTATTCTTACATTATTACTTTTTATTTTTTCACCTAACTTGCGTGTCTGATTTCCTGCACATCTGCGGAAGGTATTAAATTTACCATTTTGATTGCAAAATCACAACATACTTTATCAGCATAATGTTCGCAATCTTTTTTGGTTTCTTTTAATATTTCTATAAATGCTTCACGCTCTATGTATTTAGTCATTGTTTTCACTTCTTCTGTTTTCGGCGATAAGGTGTAAGCCTTTGTAACAATCATCACAAAGATGTATTTTTATTTTTCTTTTTCTATTAACAGGAAAACACAGAAAATCTAAATCTAGACCTACATAAAACTCTTTCATTTTAACATCGTGCGGATTTGTAATTGTTTTTTTACAACTGTCACATTGATAAACTCTCATTTGTTTTTACGCTCCTTAAACATCTTTTTGCACATTCCAAGTATTGTTTCTTTTAATTCTAAATTTTCATTTTTAAGAAACTTTACTTCGGATGTCAACCTGTAATATTCTTCTTGATAATTAGGCATAACTTCGTTTTCACACGCTTCTTTACACATTTGTTTTTCATACTCCTTTGAGTTATTCGGATTTTTTGAACGACTTGATAACTTTTCATTGCTAAATCAAAATCAATCATTTTGATACATTCTTGTATAGTTTCATAAGACATTTTGTTAATTTCTTGCAAAGATTTTCCTTTTGCAATTCCAACAGGTAACACTTTACTATTCCTAATTACCATAAACAATGCTACTTGCATTTTTTCAAGTTCTGTCATTCCTTAACCGTCTATTAATCGTGTCTGTCAAGGTTATTCTTTCCTTAGTTGTGAATTTGTCGCAACAATTAAGTGCGTCAACGAAAGTTGAAAACCTTTTACACCTGACTTGCTTAAGGTAATTAGTCCTGTGTGGGTCGCAATGTTTACAAACTAAACACATATTCATTCCCATTTTGTTCACTCCTTATCCATACAGAGAAGAAATTATCTTATTATATATTTCTTCCTTTGTAATATCGCCACAAACAACTGTTGTTTCTGGATTGATAGCTTTATATAAGTCTGCTCTTGGCTTCAAAAGCTCATTTGCCACGTTTATATCAATGCCTACGTTTTTGAAATTTGCTTCTCCACCGCAAAATGGACAAGGCTTTAATTCTTTTTCTCTCATTGCTTATTCCTCCAATAATTCGGGATTGTCGTGTATATTGCCGATTACTTCAATATTTGATTTTGTACATTCATACAAGAAACCAAGTTCATTTGAAGATTTGCACCATACTATAAATGCGGAATGTTCAGGAAACCATTGCACAACAGCAGTTTCTTTTGTTTCTAAACTTTGAATTATATTCCCATCAAAAATCTTCTTGCCGTTCTTGTCGGTCAAGCCTGTGTACTGTCCGACGGTTGAGGGATTAATCAAGCAATGCTCACCTCGCTTACCAAAAATATAGTATTCGTCCGACGCAACCTCGGTCTTTGAAATGTGTTCCCCGTTTTGAATTACGAGCGACCCATACTCCCACTCGCCATTATCAACTCGCTTACCTCTGAATAAAATCTCTCTCATTGCTTATTCCTCCTGTTCTCGCTCGAATTTTAATTCCAATTCATCAACCTTAATAAATCTACTCACTTCTTGTTTCCGCTTTTCAATAGGCACATCATAATAACACCTGTTACTGCACCTATTAAATAACATACAATATGTGATATTATACTACAAATCATTTTCATTCCCCCAATCTAAAGCCTGTCCGCAGTCTGAACAATATTCATCTGTTTCGTCAATGCTTTGGTTCCCACAAACAGGACAAGCGGGAATTTCGGTTGTGATGTCAAGGATATCTGTATATTTATTTTTTGGTTTTTTCGGTATCTGCTTTTCAACCGCTTCTTTAACTGTCATTCCTATTGTGAGTTCACACTCTTTCATTGCCTGTTCAACCTCTGCGTTCTTTTCTGAACTTTTTAGAATGTTTTTCAAGAATTTCATAAATAGCAATCTCATTAATTTGTGTCTGTCCAAGTGGATCTGAAACACATCAGCCATCTGGTAGCAAATATTCAATAATGAAATGTCGAAATTCAGCATTCGTTATGCCAACACCGTACATATTGTCTTTATTCGTTCTTTCTCTGTATTTTTTGTTAAAAAACTTTGTTAATGTCATGCTATCATTTTTAATCATTTTCATTTTTTAAAATTCTTTTTCCTTTTGTTCTAGTTTTTCTTTATTATAAGGAGAATAATCAGAGATTGTTTGCAACCCATCCCAAGTGTCTTCTGCTAGACTTATTTCATAAGTATTACCAACTTTACGAAATAAAATAGCATCAATGTGACTTTTATCCTCCATATAATTTAAAAACATAAATGGATGATTATTTGTATCAATAAGAGTGATAGCTCTAGAAAAGTCTGGGTAAATGTCACAATATTCATTTTTACAATCTTGTTCACTAGGAACTATAACAATGTTGTCATAGTAAGTAGTAATTATTACTAAATCTTCATTTTCAAAACCGTATTTCTCAAACATTATTTTTCACCTTTCTTATTTAATAAATCATTATAATGATAAAATACTTTATTTTCCGCATAATAAAGGTTATAATCATCTTGTAAGATATAATACCAACGATCTTTATGATATTTCATTAAATAATCATAACAATAGTTAGTAGTATTATAATTTTTATCTACCATTTGACGAAAAGATAATTCATCTATATCTGGATTTTGTTTAACCATCTTATAAATTCTATCTATTTTTTCTGAAGAAAAAGTTTCATCTACTACAAATACTACTCTAATTTTTTGTTTCCCTGAACTTTTATGAACTTTAGGTATCATATTTATATCTCTAAGATGGTAAACAATTCTATAGAAATTTTTTAAAATAGGGTTATGAAAAGTTACATAAGAAGTGTGTAGTTCTTTTCGTATTCCTTTTGTTATTTCAAAAAATTTATTATACCAAGAAAAATTCCTTGAATAATCAAATAAAGGATCTCCTCCGCCACTTAGAGAAATAATATTACAATTATTTTTATAATAAGTAGCTAATAAGTTATTTAAACCTGAGATAGTTGTTTTTGGGGCTTTGATGCCAGTATTTTTTACAATACAATAGTGACAATTATAATGACAACCAAAATTAGTAATTATACTTAAATATTTATCCATAAAAAAATCCTTTCTAAATGAATATATTCTTTTTATTTTCTATAAATATTATATCATTTATTTTTTAAAAAATCAAAAAAATAAAAGACAGATCTTATAAGATCTGTCTTTTTAAAATAAGAAAAGGGTATTCAACTAGACAATATATAAACATTTTATAAAAATAGTATCTTGTTTCAAAAATTGCAGTAATTGTCTATAATATATTAAAAATATTTTATAACTACCTATTAAATTTAGAAAGAAAATTTTCTAATTCTTTAATATCTGTTGATATTAGTTGTTCATATAAATCTCTCTGATTTTTAATATTATTTTTTTCTAAAGCAAGACAAGAAGCATTTTCTACATCTTCCCCTTGCTCTATATATAACAAAAAATCTCTTTTAATATATTGCAAATTTAATTCTGATTGTTTTACAAAATTCATCATTGGTGTATTAATATTAAACATATTTAAAATCCTTTCAAAGCATATTATTATAGGCTTCTATCAAAATTAAACAGAAAGAAAATCTAAATCATTGCTGTTTATGCTTTTCGTTATGGCTGCGGTAACTGGATTCGAACCAGTGATGCCAGAGTCAAAAATTATTTTGTAAATATTGTTCAAGAGTTATATTCTTTTCTCTTTCTAGGTAATGAAATTCCCTATGACAATTTGCACAAAGAACTACACATTTTTTAATTTCATTTTCTAGTAATTCTAAAGAGCCTTTTTTCATCTTACCAATAGTGAATTCTTTTTCACTTTTATCTTTATGATGAAAGTCTAACACATATGGTCTATCTTCTCCGCACTTGGTACAGCGTTCTTTTAAAGACTCTATAAATTCTTTCTTTTTTTTATATCGTGCTTTTTCTATTTCGTTTGCACAAAATTTTACAATAACCACGATATTTTTGATTCCCGTTTGCGTCAAAACCATTTTTATGGTAATCTGTTAAAGGTCTTTCTACTCCACATTTTGAACATTTCTTCATTAAAATTTTTTCCATTATAATCTCCCTATTGTAAAAGATGGCTGCGGATGCTGGACTCGAACCAGCAAATGAACGGGTCAAAGCCGTTTGTGTTTACCGTTTCACCAATCCGCAATATTAAGTAAAGATTATAATGAAAGACTATATAAAATTTTGACTCATTTTGACTATTTTATATAATCAAATATTGTACTACCATTATACTATAGCCAATCATTTACCACTTACACTATACCCCAATATTTAAGAGATTAAAAATCAATCTCTTTCTTATCTGGTTCTTCAATGATAAATTCTCTTAAAGCCATCCAATGATCAATATCACTTTCAACCCAAAGTTCTGTAAATTCAAGAGCATGAAGCATACCTAAAATACTCTTACCATTTACGCATAATCCATTTGGATCTTTAACAATAATATTACCTTCAAGATTTCTACACTTATTTGCAAAATCCTTTGCGGCATTAAAAGTATCAATTCTTAATTTAGCTCTCATAATCAAACTCCTTTTGCCTAATTAAAATAATCATCAAAACATTATTTTTTGGGATAAAATCATTATTTGCTGTTAATGTTTTTCATTTTCTATTAAAATTATAACAAAATTTTTTTAAAAATACAATAATTTTTTAGGTGGTAGAGTAAGCAGGGATCGAACCTACACTCTGTCGCTTATAAGGCGACTGCTTTACCTATTAAGCTATTACTCTTTGTTTATAGGCGGGAATACTATTCCCACTCTTTAATAAAAACTATTGCTTTTATCTTTCACCTACTTGGTTTGTCAATGATTGCCAATAGTTACTACTCCGTGGCTTCTATTGGCAACATTCCATGAAACCATTCTTTTATTTCATTACATAACTCAAGTTAATTTGTACCTAGTTACAACTTGTGCATACTAATCTAACAGGACTAGAGAGGATTCTGTAACCTCCAAGAGTAAATTGAACTACAGAAATTTTCTTGTTTGAAATGGTGGATTTTTATTTACTCCGCTATTGCCACGATTTTTCAACCACCAGCTAAGTGTTCTCGCTTTCGGCAAGTTTCCTAGCTTATCCGCAATACTGCACTGCTCACTATTAACTTTATCTTGTTACCTATATTCTTTTATATCTCCATCGAGTTTCATAAAAAGGTATTGCAACCTCATTGAAATATAGTGCCTTACTTCGTTCATCAAGTTTTTCAGCCATTAAAAATAAAAGTTATCTTTTTTCAAATAAAAAGTAGCTAATTTTTTATTTAGGTGCAGATGACCTATTGGAGCAGGTGATGGGAATTGAACCCACATTATCAGTTTGGAAAACTGAAGTACTAACCATTATACGACACCTGCATATTACAGTTTTTAGCATTACCCAAGAACTACCACGAGGAGGTAACTGTTTCAGTTCTCATTAGCATAGCTAATTAATTAGCTATGCTTTTTCTAGGAGTTTTATTTTTCTACGAATTTTATTGCAAATTCTTTTATTATCTTTTTCTCTAGCCATTAGAAGATTAAGTCTATTTTCATAATATCGTTTATCTCTAATCATTTTTTATACCTCTTTTCTTTATCTTACATATATATTATATCAAAAATTTTTTATAATTTCAAATTTTTTTATAATGGCGATAGAAACTTGTCGATTTAGTCGCTGAGTCCTCTTAACCATACAGACTGGTGCAGGCACCTATCTGAGATACTTGTTTATAACAAGTAAGTTTTACTATCTTTAATAAGAGATTTTGGAGATATTGTCCAGATTTGAACTGGA
>Ga0326511_10000040_pt1 | contig 97791 bp, 114 predicted proteins | sample 0_2496_0518_D_FD_203701 | JGI IMG/M metagenome (GOLD analysis project Ga0326511, IMG submission 203701) | Bovine rumen microbial communities from UC Davis, California, United States - 0_2496_0518 | ecosystem: Host-associated > Mammals > Digestive system > Stomach > Rumen | place: USA...
GCTCGTCATTGAGGTATATCTTGCCAGTGATGCTGGTGTTCTCATACTTCAATGGATAGGCACGGCAGGCGTTCCTGCTCGTGTTCATCATGCTCCTTAGCAGGCTGTAGGCGTCGCTTCTCCTTGACGCCTTGTCCTCCATCCTGTGCGACTTGTCAAACGTGTTATACACGATGACCTCGTAGTCTCTGCTTATCATATATTTCCAGTGTTTCCGCCGTTTGTAACTCTCACTAAATCAGCCACCTCAAGATTTCTTGATACGGAAATCGCATCAATCATGTTCTTTGTTGTCATCTATTTATCGTACTCCTTTCTCAGTTTCTTTATCTCATATATCTCAGTCTTTCCGCTCATGAAATGCAGCTTGTCCATCATGAGCTTCATGTTGAACTCGCTGCCACTTGTAACGAGCAGTCTCTGCCCGTTGTCACACTCATGCACTATGGCATGGGTGTGACACTTAGGCAGGCCTGTCACGGCACTCCTATTCAGCTTTGTCATTGCTCTTCGGGGTTTTCGGGATTAGGTTGCCAGCGAACATTTCTGGCACATATCTGCATCTTCCAGTGACTGGTGTAGGGTCGAGGTCTATCTCCTCAAGTATCGCCCTCCTCTCCATTGCGTCGAGATAGCCCTGCATTTCAACCATCTGCTCGTTCATTACGTTAAGTATGGCACATTGCTTCTTGTCTAATGAGCCGAGTGTCGTCTCCCTGATCTCATTCCTTACTATGTACTGCTTAAGATTCCACCACCTGTTGAGCAGCTGGTAGTACTCCGCCTTGAATCTCTCAGTCCAGTCTGCCGAGAGCATCATGTCTACTGTGTCCTTCAGTTCCATTTGTCTATTGATTTTATTGGTTATTGAATGTTATCTTGCTTGCCATCTCAGAGCATGCGAGGTTGGTGCTCTTCCAGTCCTGATAGTATGGGTCCTCCTTGAACTTTGCTATCGCCTCCTCCTCGCTGTCTGCGTCTATGATGTCGAGTATCTGAAGGTTCTCGACCTCCAGTCCGTTCGGGTCCTGCGTGTAGCCACCGTCCGAGATGATGATGTACTTTTTCATTTCTTCCTCTCCTTTGTGTGGAGAGAGGCCTGAAAGCCCATCTCCCCGTTCTTTGAATAAAACTTTCCTATACCGAGATACTTGCAGTAGTATCCGTCCTCAGTCCACTTCTTCATGGAGTACAGGTACTTCATGATGATGTCGTCGACGACGCTCTTGATCTCCTCGTCTGTCATTGCGTTCCTCACACGTGCCCTCAGTGCCTTGTACACCTCGTCATGGATGGTTGTCTTGCTCACCTTCGGCTTCGTGCTCCTCGTGCGAGGCTTCCTGACATCGAGCTCCGTCCAGTACTTCCTGTACTCCTCGTCGAACTTCCTCTTCGCCTCAAGAAGCTCCTCGTCAGTCATCATGCTCATCAAGAACCTCCCTCCTGCACATGTCTATGTAGCTCTCCTCTGCGACCCACCACGTGCAGGCCACAGTTACCTCCGTCTTCAGCACGTCGATAGGACTGTAGTTGTCGTTCTTCACGTCCTCCTCGAAGCGTCTTAGAAACTTCTTCAGATCGTCAGGGTTCTTCACCTTCCTGTAATACTCGTTGAGCTTGTCGAGCCAGTAGTCCTCATTGCTTATCACCTCGCTCATATCACAAGAAGTATAAGAAGTATCATGACACCTATCGCCAGCGACGTAGCTCCCCATACCACTGGTATGTACCTGTCGAACTCCTCGTCAGTCTCCGACGTCTGCATCTTGTATAGCGTCATCCCCACTGCCAGTATAGGGAACGCTATCAGCGTGTATGCTATGTACTCTATCATGCGTATGTCTTTATAAGCTGCTCGAAGTCCTTGTGCTTCATCTTCGTTATGATGCGCTCACCTTTTCGATTGAACAGCTGCACCTGCGGACGCAGCACAAGTCCCTCCGCTATCAGCTTTCTGTCCTCGCTTATCCTCGATATGAATCCGTCCCTTACAAGCTCCTCGGCCTGCTTCAGGTCATACGTACCGATATACGGGCATACGCATGTACACAGCTTGACTGCTATTGAGTCCCTGTCGTCGATTGAGAGCCACCATTTGCCGACTCTGACGTCGAAGATGATGAAATCCACGCTGTCGTGGAGATAGGCCCCTCCTGACTGTATCTTGACCCCGAAGCCCTCGCCGTAGATGGTGAACTCTGGAGGGGTATCGCCGCCCCACTTCTCAGTGGCCTCGCTGTTCGTGTAGCAGTCGTTGATGCCGAGAGCATCATATACGAGGTCGTCCGTGTACTTCTCCTTCAGGAACTTGAGAAGGTGTGCAGGTATCTGCGCCCTGTCCGTGCGTCCTTTGAACTCCTTGTGGGCCCTCCAGTAGCCTCCGTCACCATCCCACTGCCATGTCACCTCTATGCGTATGTTCGTCCCGTCTATCTTCTCCTCACAGTGCCATAGGCTGTTGCGAAGGTAGAAGAACTCGTCGCACGAGTACTCGCACGGTATTATACAGTTCCTCTCGTCCCTCTTGTAGAGGGTGTTTATCTTCTGATATTCCATTGCTTTCTATTATTTTCCTGTTGATCCATAACCACCTTCTCCACGCTCAGTCTCAGTGAGTTCACTCGTCACACGAAACTGCAGGTTCCTGCTCTGCTCGAAGAACATTATCTGACCTACCCTCTCGCCGACCTCGTACTTCGGGAGCGTCGGCACGACATGATAGAACACTGCTGAGATCTCCCCCCTGAAATCCTGATCTATCAAGCCAATCGAGTTCGACAGCACCATTCCACGCTTGTATATTGATGACCTTGGGAACAGCATGAAGGCAGGCGTGTAGAAGCTGCTCACGTACTTGTCTATCCCTGCCGTAGGATCGAGTGCTATGCCGAGCCCGTATCGGTAAATGTTCGGTCCCACCTCCTCGCATGATGTCGCAACCACGTCGTATGCCACGTCAGTCTCGTGTGCCTTTGTCGGAGTCTTCGCCTCTGGGTGGAGCAGCTTCATGTCCACCGTCATTTTCTCTTCAACCATTTTCTGATGTTTTTGATTTGTACTTAAAATTACTACTTATTTTTCAGATTATCAAATAGTTGCCGAAATTTTTGAGAACATTTCGGCAACTATTTTGAAACTTTTTCAATCAACGCATATCACTTCGTATCCGTCACACTCAACAAGGTCGTTTAGGCTCCTCTGGTCTACGTAGTCGGATGCCTTCTCGTATGCTTCATCCTTGCTCGTTGCCTCCACCTTCACCTCGACGTAGTAGTACATGAGCACCTTGTATGTCTTCGTCTCCTCTTCCATTGCTATTCTGCTTTATTGTTTGACAATCCTTCATAGAAGTCGAACTTTGAGACCTCCTTTGCCTTTTTAGCTATATACTGTGCATCAGGATGCGCATCGCTCGCAAGCCTCTTGTCAAAGAAGTTCTCCCAGTGTATGTCAAAACCGCACTGCACTAAGTGTGTGGCAATGTCAAGGTTTAGCACTCCACGTGCATTTTCGGGTTTCAGACCGAGCCTCAGCAGCTCCAGATAGTCCTCCTCCGTCCTCTGATTGTGACGCATCCACATATACAGACGCATATCTTCACTATCCTCAGCAGGACGATAGCTATCCTCAAAGTTCAATCCTACCGCCCATCTAGGGAGTATGAAATCAAGTCCCTTCTTCTTGTAGTTAACCCATCGAGTGCTTTCCATAAGTCCACTTAACGTGACGTGCGTCCTGAACTCGTCCGCTATGCCACGTGATATGTGCCAAAGGAACGTTGGTCGATAGACGTTAGGGTCGATGGTGGGCCTGTCCACCTCCAGATAATGCGTCAGCATGTGCTGCCACTTGTCTGGGAATCTCTCTATTAGGAGTCTTAGGTTCGTTATGATATGTCCGTTCCTCTCGATGACCCACGGGTTTGCAAAGCTGAGACGTCTCATGTCCATGCAGTCTGGATCGTCCCAGTTGATGCGCATAGTTACCGTACCGAACTCCAATGGCCTTCCATGTTCTCGCTTCATGAGCACCTTCTTGACGAACTCCTCGCTCGTCATGTTGCCCTTGCTCTCACTGCGGTAGCATATACGGGCACACCTTTCGATGTGCCTGTATAGACCTTCCACGCCTGGCTCCTGACGCCAGACCTCCACTGTTGGTTGAATGATGTTCATTGCTTCTCTTGTTTAGTTGATTCCTCTATATACATTTCCTCTATGTCGTCCACGTTGACGTAATCTGCAAGCTCCTTAGCTACTCCTTCAAGTGCGTCAAAGGCGCATGCTCTGATGTGGTCGTCGTCTATCGGTAGGCACTCAAACTCAGTCTCCATTGATACTCTGATAAGCACCTCACCAGAGACCTTAAACCGTCTCATCTCTTCCATCGTACTTTTGTATTAAATCGTAAATTCTGTCATTCACATTGCTTGTGTAAAGGATTGTTCTAAGCTCAAGCAAGAACTGCTTATCAGCCCACTCTGCTCCTGCAATGAATGAGGGGTTTACATTTGCAGACTCTATCATGTCTGTAAATGCGTCACCTCCAATTGCCATTGGCATCTTGGACATCTGATAGTCTATTGATGCCTTTCTGATTTCTTCTTTTCTTGTCATAGTTCTATTTCTTTGTTAATACGCATTAGTCTCAGGACATGCTGTAGTTCGTGAACGTAACGAATAGTGAAGGGAGTGTTGTTCGTGTCCTCGTCATCATAGTCTGAGACTGCCAAGATGCGAAAGACTTCACCTTGCTTTCTCAGCAGAAGGCTTCCCACCCACGTCTCCGAGAAGAATTTGGCATCGGCTACGTGCCATTTCCACCCATTCTTCAGCAGGATGTCGGGAGTGAGAGGAATAGGCTTTAATTCAAAGTCACTAAACAAACCAACCGCAGTGCCACCTCCACTACATGTGACACCTCCATCGCTGGAATTGTCATATACCTTTCTTGTACCGAGTGGCGTAAGCACCCAGTCTCCAAGCATCAAATCTGTTGCTCTCATAATACCAAGTCAATATCAATGTTATGTAACCAAAGGAAGTTCTGCAATTCGTGAACGTATATCTCCTCGCCATACACCTTGCAGAACGTCGAAATGGTTCCGCTGTCCGTTCCGTCAGGCGTAATCTCCTCGTAGCTTATGTTGATAAAGAACGGGTCGTATAACGCTACTTCTACGACAATCGTGCCATCGACATACAAGGAGTACACCCCCTCGGGGCATTTATACCCCATCTCAAAGCCGTTAGCCTCCAACAACTCGGGAGTGATACGGATAGGCTCAACCACCTCGATATTGGAGTGTTCATTTGCCGTGGTCTCTATTACACCACCGCACGTGATTCCTGTTACTTGTGCAGGTTGAGTTCCGTCGATAACCCAATCTCCAATCATCAGCTCATTTGCTTTCATAGTTCAGTCAATCATTAGATAGTCTTTCACCAACTGTTCATTCTTTGCAAGGAAAAGAGCTCTCTGCTCGTTAGTGTGGAAAGCGAGGAAGTGATATGTAAGTGTCGCTGAATTGAAGATTGTCCTTCCGTTGTAGCGCATTATAATGCACTTAGCAAGTTCGGGTCTCTCCCATTCCTCATCCGTCACGACTCCTCCATATCTCTCGTCGTGTGCCATGAGCTGACTAATTCTCGCCATGGCAAGTGCGGACTTCGCTTGTTTTTCGGTGGCAAATGCTCTAAAATTAAAGCAATTATTGAGGCGAAACGTGCCATCGTTGATGAATGAGTAGTCGTCAATAACCCATCCTTCGCCTTTCGCCTCCTTGTCATCTGCCCACCTCTCAGGCTCTTCGACTTCCTCGACGATTACAAGGTCACAATAGCTCTGCTCTCCCGTGTAATAGTGTCCATAAGTGTCGAATGTGTGCACATGCTCTTCGTCATTCTTGAACGTTACAACTGCAACAATGGGCTGGTCGTTATTGAGGTCTGTGCAAAGTATCCGCACTTTATTTTCATCTCTCGTCTCTACCTTTGCGCCGTTCTTCCATGCTTCAAGGCTGAAAGGTTTTTGTATCTTCTTTTTCATTTCTGTTCCTCCTTATTCTTTATGTTTAACGCATCCTTCAATAGCCTGCTTATCATGTTATTTCCTTTGTTAATTTGTTAATACGCCCCCAAAAAGCCGCTTTAGATGCGCAAATACTCCGATAATTGCTTTTGTTCATTTGTTAATACATTCCTTTTTGTGCTTCCTACGATGCACCCAACGTTTCCTCTCAGTCAATCATTAGATAATCCTTCACAAGCCGCTCGTTCTCTTCGAGGAAAAGGTTGCGTTGATCGACAGTGTGAAATGCCAGAAAGAAATAAGTAGCTGCGAAATGATTACATTCCACATCATTTTCATTTCTATAAATCACATATTTCCAATCAGACGATTCCCATTCTTCATACGTTACAGCGCCTCCGTACCTCTCGTCATGTGCCATAAGCTGAGAGATACGTGCCATAGCGAGTGCAGATTTTGCTTGCTTCTCCGTGGCAAAGACATTGCGATTACATTTACTGTTGAGCGGGAGCGCGTCATGTTGGAGGTCGGAGTTCTCATCAATGTACCACCCTTCACCCTCTGCATCCTTGTCCTCTGCCCACCTATCAGGCTCTTCCACTTCCTCAACGATTACGAGGTCGCGGTTATCTTCCTTCCCGATATAGAAGTGTCCGTCAGCGTCATACTCCGTTACTGCTTCTTCACCATCCTCGCACATGATAGCCACTACAATGGAATAACAGCTCTTAATGTCTGTGCAGAGTATTCGCACGGAACGCCCGTCCCTTGTCTCTACCTTTGCGCCGTTCTTCCACGCTTCAACGGAGAACGGCTTCTGAATTTTCTTAGTTTTCATTGTCTTACCTCCTTTCTTCTTTGTTCACAATACTTGCAGTTGCCCTTGTGAGCTATGCCAAATCTATGACCATCTACACTGACAACTACATACTCGCAACTATCAAACTCTAATACTTTTGGTGATCCATAATGAAATTCTAACTGCCTTAATTCCTCCTTAGTTATTGGAGTACACCCTGCGAAGAGTAGTACCGATAGTGCGAGAATGCTTAATGTTAACTTCATTTCTGTTCCTCCTTTCTTCTGTATTCGAACATCATACACTCGTCCTCACCATTGTGGTAGATGCTCTTGACCTCCGCAAACTGCTCGTCCGTGAGATACATCAACACATCGTCCGTCATATTATCGTATGCTTCAAGCAAAGCGTTGAACGCCTGTGTTGCTTCTTCGTTTGTCATTTTATCTCCTCCTTTTCTTCTTTGTTAAGATCATCCAACTTATCCTTGCAGCACTTGGCAAGTCCTGTTATAGCTTCATGCAGAAGGTCTAATGTTACAAGTGTCTCCAATAGAGATTGCTTGGTAGGGTTGTAAAGGTCATTCATCATCTTCTCAACATGTTCCTTCTCTTTCTCATTAGCGATTGGCAGTAGTATTCTCTTAATGCTGTCTACTACACTCTTCCATAGAATCAGTTCATATTCATCCATTTTGTTACACATGTTTTAGGAATATGTACCCGAAAACGCTGTTTCGGGTACATATTCGTGGTTAGTTACTATCTGTAAAACTCTGGTGCCTCGTTGGTAGTACCGACTAAGTGCTTAGTCTCATCGTTGTAGGGAATGCACTCACAATAAGCATCCTCCACGCATGAGTACTTGTACTCACCACTCTCATCATCACATCTTTCCTCCTTTGGGCGAATGTGTGAGAAAAAGTTAGCCTTCCAATAGTCAGCATCTGTATCTCTCACAAGGACTCTGTCGAAAGGTCGTAGCATTGTATGATCGAACATGTCAGAAGTAGTCAACTCTTTAAGGAATACACATTTTGTCCATCCATATACTACATTCACGACTCTAGCCTCATCTTCGTCTATTTTCATAATAATATACTGTTCTCCATCATACAACACATGGTCTCCCACCTTCACCTCGACATCCTCCTTGAGACGTACATACTCGTTCCAGTCTCTGCACTCCTTTGACGGAAAGAGTAGACATTCACCTTCGTCTTCTAATTTACCAAATTCGTCAAAGTACACATCTGACTTACATTTGCCATTATAGTACATTACTATCTCGTTATTATCCTGTACGAAACAGAACTCGAGATCTCCACATGATACTGAATAGAAGATGTCGCCTTTCTTAGCGTACTTCTTTAAAATCTCTGCTATATTCATCATTGTATTATAAGTTTAAAGTTAATCTACCAGTGCAAGTAACTCCTCGTCTGTCATATTCCAGAGGTTGTCGAGGCTCGTATAGAAGTAGAACAGATCGTCCACGTATTGATACTCTGGGTTAATGTCACCATTCTCATCCTTGATAGCATCTTCAAGCCTGTCCTCTGCAAATCGGAGAATTGAGTGATACTCTTTAAATCTCTGATCGACCTCCCTATACATGTAGGTCATTCCTTTGAACTTGTATTCTTTTAGTCCGTATGGCATGATTTATTGAAATTGTGGGCAGGGACTGCTCCCTGCCCTTGTTAATACTAGACATTCCTTCCATTGTCCTTCAGGTAGGCAAAGGCCTCAACCCATCCAGACACGTTTATCACCTCGTTGATAGACAGCGTTGCGAAACTGAACTCATAACCGTCATCATCCACGAACATCAGGTTGTCGTAGTTGTCTACTGTGAGCTTTCTGACGAGTGCCACATTGCCGTCGATCATCTCAACGTTGAATGACAGAGTCTCGAATTGCCAGATGTCGACACCACCATTCGCTCCTACATCATTATGATGCTCCTTGATCATGTTCTTGATGTAGTTCTCTGCCTCGCTCCTTACTATATCGAGCTCCTTCTTATATTCGTAACACCTCATTGCCTTCTCTGTTAGATGTTGAAAATTGAGTACTCTTTAAGCTTCTCAATGATAGTCTCAAGACGAGACAGAGCTCTTATCAGCTCATACAGGTCAAGGCTTTCTGCAATCAGTCTGTAATTTGACGTGTTGTCCTGAAATACTATCTCATTCTTACCTTCCTTTGACGGATTATAGAAGATGTCACTAATGCAGTATGCCTTACTCTTCATCTCATCATCATCTATTGATGTGCCAATGACTTTGAATGTGAGCCAGTTGAGACTCAGCTCATAATCATGACTATACGAATCCTCCTTTCCATACTCCTTGACGATCTCTATTATCGTTCGCTCTGCATCGACCCTTATCTCCTTAAGGTCTTTCATCAATTCCTCACCTTTCATTTGCTAATAGTTTTGAATTTGTTGTCAATACATTCTATCTCAGCCTCGTCGAACCTCACATAGCTAGGCAGGCCGTTGTCATTCTCCACTGCCTCTCTCGCCTTGCGTATGGCAGTCTCCTCGTCCTTCTCACACACGCCAATGTCTATCTTGTAGACAAGTGTGATGTCGTAATGATGATACCCTTCCATGCTACTCGTCCTCCAATAGCTGTGCAAGCTCCTCGTCCGTTATGGACTCACATTCTGCGCTCTCGAACGTAGCTATGTCATCAAGGTTGTTACAATCAATTATTGTGTTAATCTTGTCTCTCGCCTCGTCCTTGCTCTCAGCCTCTATAACCTTACTTACCACATAGCGATATGTGCATAGATACTTGCTCATGGCTAGTCCTCCCCATTTCTTTCAACGTAGTCAAGAGCCTCCTCGACATACATCATCCACTCCGACTGCTCAAGGTTCGTTGCGTCATACAGATGATGACCGTCCTCATACACTCTTACGGACAGCCCCTCTGCCTCATGTGCTATGAAGGTGATGTTTCCGATGTGGAACTGCATCCTGAACAGCTCCTCGCCTCCGTCGTTAAGCTCGTCGAGCTTTCCCTTGATGACCCTAATCACCTCGTCTCTGTCTATTCCGTAGAAGTCGACAGTCTTTGACTTCAATTCCTCAATTTCTAATTTCATGTTATGCAAAATTTAAGTAAAACAATATGTCACATTCACCGAAGAATACGTTCATGCCTGTGGCAGTCTCCACCTCCTCGTAGTTCTCACGCATGGCCTTCAGAGTCTCCTGCCAAGTGTCTCTCTCGAACTCTTTGAGATTGTTCTCCGTGAGGACACTGTTGGTCTCATCCCTGTAGTAGTAGTCGACATTGTATGGAAGAGCTCTTATGAACTCCTCCAGTGTCATGTCGCAGTGTTCCCAGTAGTTGCCGTTTGCTCTGACAAAGCAGTCGAACATCAGGTCAATGGCCCTATCGTCAAACATGTCGTCTGTCAGCTCCTTGACAAGTTCGTTCCACTGCCTTCTCTTCATCTCGCCTGGATCTATCTCCATTTGCGTCGTAGGAAGCTCTCTCTTCATGTCAGTCGGTATAAGGTCTGTCTTTGTCCACGTCCCAGTCGCTCCCCTGCATGAGGGTCACAGGATCCATCTCAAGAGGCTTGCTCGTCTCGAAATCCACATCGTCTATCTCCTTCTGTATTTTCTCGTCAAGCTCGATGGTCTTGTTGAGATACCAGATGGCCTTCTCAAGGTCCTCTCTTGAGTTGATACTCTTCTTTCCGCAACGCCAGATGTATTTCATTGCGTTGCACTTGCAGAAGTCACGGACGCTGTAGGGCCCGAAGGCCTCTACCATTGCGTCCAGACATCCAGTTCCGTTGTAGTAGCTCTTATTCTCCATGTCCTCTTCTTAATAGCATTTCCTCTCTTTCCGCCTCGAACCTCTCAGTCCAGAGGTATTCGTCGTAGTCAGCCTCGTCCTCCATCTCCTGAAGCTCCTCATCCGTGTAGTCGTCATCACTGCCTGAGCAGTACTCGTCTATCTGTCTTTCCAGATGCTTATCCCATTCTGTCATGTCTTTATTGTTTTTTTAGTGTGAACACTCGTCTATCATCCTGCAAACATCCTTGTCTATCGGAAGTTCACATCTATATTCATCCATAAAGCCCCATGTCTGTCTCATGATATTCTTTCCAGTGAACAGTCGTATTGAAGGCCCTCCGAATGTTATAATGACTTCAGTATGCCCTCTCTTACATACTACATCAACCTGATTCTTGAACCACTCTTCCATTGCGTGATCCCTGTATGCTTCACGTACCTCATCCTCTACGTTTCTGCACGTATAATAGAATCTCGCATACTCATACTCTTTGTCATTCTCGCAGACCTTCTTCAGCTTTTCTGAATACAGTCCGAACTCCTTTAGAGTTTTCTCTATCAGGCTTCTTTTTGCCTCTGATATTGTCTCGTTAAGCATGGCTATTTGTTTGAATGTTTGATAATATACTTCCTTATGCTCCTGTGTATGCACTCCAGCTCGTATGCTGCGTCGTTCAAGATGCTCCCTATGTCGAACACCTGATCTGCCAGGTCGTCGTTGAACTTCCTTATGTCACCTGCGAATGTCATAAGATGGTCTACGAACTGGCTCATCTTGTAGTCCATGTCCTCGAACTTCCTCGCCTCCGTGCTCAGCTCCTTGTCGGTGAGCATTGTGACATAAGGTAAGTTATGGTCGTCCACGTCGTCCGTGAATGTTATGTCTGGATTCACGTCGCTCCACTCAATTATCACGAGGTCCTGATAGTTCTCTATCTCGTAGTCATTCCTTAGCCTCTTCCTGAGCTCAGTCATGGTCTCCTCGCATGGCACCACTTTCTTCTCGGCTGGAAGGTACTCGCACGGCATGCAGTCCTCCGTGAACGTTATCATCATCATGTTGTTATCGAGCTTCAGTGCGTCACCGACATTGGGACACTGATACAGCTTCTCGCTCACCTTGACGGTGATGTCGAACTTCATAGTTCCTGTGCACTTGATGTTCTTCTTCATTGCTTAATGGTTTAATAAATGGTGGAGCGGGTCTCATTCCCACCCCACCTTGTTTGACATTAGATTTCGTTATACCCCATCGTCTTGATGTACTCTGGCATAGGAGTCTTTCCCTCTTCGAGCTGCCTGATTGCATTGTCAAGTCTCTGCGCCATGATGAATACGTTGTATTCCCCTTCGTCGTAGTGCTTCTGGACCTCCTCAAAGTTCTGACACCTCTCCCACACAAGAGGCTCGCCTGCCGTCTTGCTTAGCACGATAAACTTCAGCGGAAGCACGTCATAATCCTCATACTCCGTGCCTGCTATCACCCTCTTCATGACTTTCTCATAGAGAGTAGCCTGATAGTGGTAATTCCACTTCCAGTAGCTGTCAGGAAAGTTCCATGACTCGCATGCGGACGTCTTGATGTCATATATCTGTATCGTCCTCTGCTCGTTGTTAACAACGACAAGATCCATCATTGCCTTGAAGACTAGAGGATGCATCTCAGGGTCTCCCTGAAGCAGCTTGACCTTGAACTTTGGCTGCCACAGCTTTTCCTCGTCCACGAAAGGAGTCGTGGCACCGATGATGTCACCGACATACGCATGCTCCCTCGCAGCCTTGACAAGCTCTGCCGCCTTGTCATACTGCTCCTGAGTCACTACCGTCTTTCCCTTGCTCTGCTTGACTACGTTGTAGTAGTTGAAGGAGTCGTCGTATATGTGCTTGATACGGGTCTCTGGCTTGTACCTCGCCCAGTACGAGTAGTCGTCGAGGATTGCAAGCAGCTCCTTCTCCTTGTCTACGGAGTAGTCCACGTCCCTCTCTATCATAGTCTTCACTATGCCGTCAATCTTCGGGTCCACCTTGTTCAGGTCTGCCACTACTGCAAACCTGCTCTCAAGGTTCTCCTCGTCAGTAAGCATGCAGTCCACGAGACTGCCGAACGTCAACGCCTCAGTCTTGGGTCTCGGCTCGAAGAGGGCTGCGATGTCCTTGTAGCCCTCCTGCTGGAACCTGCTGATAAGGGAATAAGAGTACTCCACATGGTTGATGTCGTCCTTGTAATACTCCTCGTCCGTGACATTGAATGTCAGCTCTGCAAATTTCTTCTCCATTGTCTTTCTGTTATTAAATTGTTAATGATTAGTTATTAGTTCAATGAAAACACCCTGTCTTGCCATCCTGTTACCGTTATGGGCTTGAGTGCCGATACGATGTACTGGTTGTTCTTGTTGACTTGTGTAATCATGCTCAGCACCTTCTCGCTCGTGTCCATGTCGAGATGATCGTCGAAGTTGTCAAGGAGAACGACTCCCTTGCTGTCACAGTCTCCGCTGTATGCTATCATGAACAGGCAGAACAGCTTGAGCTCTCCGCTCGACATGTTACACAGCTTCATGTTACAGTCAAGGGATGGGGAGATTTTATTCAGTACATCAAGAGCACCTTCAAACCTTTCCATCTCGTCTCTAAGTATTCCATAGTCGTCTGTGAAGTTGTTGTAATATTGAGACGCTATTGTCTCGAACGATGCCTTGTATCTCTCCTTGAGACCCATGGCAGTGTTGTAGTCGTACTTGTCGTAGAACCTCACAAACACGTCATTTATGCGCTCTCCTACTGTTATTGGCTCGTCCTTCTTCTCGCAGAAGTACTCGAACTTCTGTCCTTCCGTCGTCTCTATCGACAGGTAGGCTGGTTGGTACTTCGGGTCGTTCCTGTTGAGTAGGTCGTACAGTGACCTCAGGAGTATCGTCTTGCCACCTCCGTTATTTGCGGAGATGATGTTCACGTTGTCGAACAGCTCAAGAACTCTCGTGTTCATTCCCATGTCCTTATTGAACTTCAGTGTCTTCAAGTATGCCATTGCCGTAATTGTTTAATCGTTCATAATCTGCTCTATCGCCTTCAGTTTGGCCTCCTCTACCGTCTTGCTTACGCAGAGCTTTTCAAGATCCTTCTCGAACATGTCAAAGTCTTTCAGGAATACTATTGAGCCTACTCCCTTATGAAACTCCACACAGCGATACAGGATGCTCACATAATGTCTGTTTTCTCTTGCATCGTATTCTGTCTCTGCCTTGATACGATTTACTTTGCACTTGATGACCTTGCCATCACGCACGATGAAGAACTCCTCGAACTGGTCTAACTTCGTCTCTATAATCATTTCTGTAATTGTTGATTGTTAATGATTCTGTTGATTGTGTCAATCTTGGCCTCATCAATAGTCGGGAACCATCTCCATGAATTGCTTGGCAGACACTCCTCATTCACTACTGAATCTATCATGCTGGAAAACACTCCACTTACTGGATGCCTGAATCTGTAGATTATTGTAGGATAGTCAGGATCGCCCTCAATCTTTATCTCAGTTATCACTCCCTCTCTCAATGTCGTTCCACAGACATTATAGAGCTTCTGTCCTAAGTTGAATTTCGTCTTAATCTCCATTTTTGTAATTGTTAATTAAAGTTTGGTAGCGACACTGATGTCGCCACCAAACAGATTGTTGTCTACTCGTAATACTCGTTCATCTTGTCAACGACAAGCTGAAGGTCGTTAGGTATGAAGTCCTCCTCGAACATGCCTTCTGGCGACTTGCATGGTATCTTTATGCCGTCACTGTTCATGTTAGCATGAGTGTAGAACCCATACTCTGGCTTCCCGTCATTGTCATACCTGATGTCAGACATGAGAGCCACTGAGACAAGCTCAACAGGATTGAACTTGTCGTCTATGAGCTTTCCGATGGTGGCAATCTTGTATGTCTCTATCATTGCCCCATTGAATACAGGCTCTATGTGAAGTATGAGGAACACGTTAATGTCACCACGCATCTTCTCGCAGGTAGCTATTATCTGCTGGAAATGAGCTGCGAGCTCCTTGTATATCTCATAGCCCTTCTCGTTTATCCTGTTGAAGAACTCCTTGCGCATGGTATACATACTGTCATCAAGTATTACATTCTTGACGTTCTGGAGCTTGTCGCTGATCCCCTTGAGATAGGATATGATGTCAGCGTACTTGTCGAGGAGGAAGAAGTTCTTCTTCTCTGCGTTATACATCTTCGCACTGCCCTTGAACGGGAGCCTCTTGTCGAGGACGCTGATGATTACAGTCTCGTCAGGATTGAGAGTCTTGATGGAGGTGGACTTTCCCGTTCCACTCTTGCCCATGATGATTGCTACGTTTGCCATTGTGTTAATTGTTTAATTGTTACTTCTTATAGAAATCTGGTTCCTCGTTAACCTTGCCAACGAGATGCTTAGTGTCGTCATTATAAGGAATGCAGTATTTCACGCATCCTTCAAACAGATTGGCAGTTGCAAAGTAGTCTCCACTTATGTGTGAGAACAATGAGGTAGTCCATCTGCCATCAATCACATCCCTCACAAGTATCCTGTCGAATGGCTTCAGCTGGGAGAAGTTGAACTTGTCCACCTTCTTCAGCTCTTCCTTGCCGTCTACTATGCACTCGGTAGCGCAACTTCCGTCGGTTGTAAGACGTTTGAGGAAGTACGTATCCTCGCTTATGTCGCTTACGACGTACTGCTCGCACTTGTACGACACATGGTTGCCCTGCCATATCTCAGTGCTGTGACGCTCTATGTAGTCGTCCCAGTCCCTGTTGCTCTCACTGGGATATAGCATGCGAACGCCACACGGACTCAGCTCGCCATACATGTTGAATATCACCTCCTGCCCCATGCCGTCGATGGTTACTATTGTAAACTCCTCGGTGACACGCTGAAACTCCACGTCACCATGTGACAGCGTGTAGAACGTGTCACCCTGTTTTGCATACTTCTTGAGTATGTCTCCAATAATTGCTTTCTCCATTGTTAATCAATCATTAAATAATCCTTAACTAATTGCTTATTCTCTGAAGCAAAGAGGTTCGCCTGCTCCTCAGTGTGAAATGCGAGGAAGTTGTATGTGTGCATGAAAGAGTTAAAGGTGATGTCATTGTATCTTCGTTGAATAACATGCTTCCATGTGTCCGACTCCCATTCCTTATCGGTTACAACCCCACCAAACCTCTTGTCATGTGCCATTATCATGCTTATCTGAGCCATTGCTAATGCGCTTTTGGCTTGCTCGTAAGTGTTAAAGACATACTTATAACCTGGTTTTGCAGCAGTTTCATCTATACTATCTAAATCAAGGTAAAACCCACTAACCCTCTCGTCACTGTCTATCCATCGTTCAGGCTCTTCAATCTCTTCGACAATTACAATGTCGTCGTCTGTGTTGTCGATGTCATGATTGAACCTGCCATTGAGGTCGTAGGTGTCTACGTCACCATTATGACAGAATACAAAAGGGTACTCCTCATTAGAGCATTCCCCTACGAACTCCATCTCTTCGCCGAGATTGGTCTCAGCACGTGCGCCGTTCCTTATCGCCTCGATGTCAAACGGCTTCTTGATCTTCTTCTTCATTGTGTAATTGTAATTGATGAATGAACTTGTCAATGAAATACTGCTGACCCTTAGGAGTCACCTTAGTGGTCAACGAGGTTACGGACTTCTCGTTCTCCGTGTGCATGCTCTCCTTCAGCTCGAACAGTCCCATCTCCATGTACTGCTGCATAGGCTTGTTGTAGAAGCATCCTGTGTTGCCGAGATACTTGTTATCCCTTAGCCACTGGAACAGCTGCTTCTGACCTATCCTGTAGCCATTCTGAGTTATCTGCTTTGCAAGGTCTGCCACGGATATTGAGTTCTCACTTCCAAGGATTGCATTTGCAAATGTCACCTTCGGCTTCTGCTCTTCTATGAGTAGTTTCTGCCTCTCGTTCTCCTCCACCTTGTCAGCAAGCTGTCTCAACGCCTCAGAGTATGTCTGAGGCATGTTGTACTGACTCTGTATCTCAGTCTTGCCTTCAGTTAGCAATTCCTTGATGCGGTCGTTACACCAGATATAGAAATCAGGGGATAGCCACTGGGCGAATACAAGTGCGACATCCTCATGAAGCCACGTTCCCTGCTTATTAGAGTCGCCACCTTGCTTAACTATCACTAAATCAGCCGTTAGGATATTTCTCCTTACGGAAATCGCATTTATTATTCTCTGCGACTGCTCCGTTTTTAGCCAATCCTTGACTAACTTGCCGAATGGTCTCGCCATCTCAGTGGCATTTACCATCACTCCTCCATTGTCATCCCTTTTGCCAAAAGAGATCATGGAGCCTTCATAGTGCTTCTGTACTATCATGGTCAGAATGGTATGTTGAGTACGTGATACCCAAACTCCTCAGCCTCACGTGTCAGCGCATCCCTGATGTTCATCAGTCTCGCTATCTCCTCATTGATGTTCTTCACGATTTCGAGGAGACCATCGTGGTGCTTCTCGTTGAACACACACTCCTTGTTGTTGTTCGCCTCCTTCTTGCTCGTTTTCTTCAGGCTCGACTTGAGATTGTTAAGTAACTTCTCAAGTTCAGCAGTCTTGACGTTAGTGTAATGAAGACCTGTCTCCTTCTTGATGTAATCTGTCAGGTCTTTCACTCTGATTACGTCATAAAGTTCCTTCCTTGTCATTTTCCTATACTGTTAATCTGTTTTTCCAATTCATTCTTTCTCTCAAGCAGCTGCTCGTATGTGTAGCTGCCATGACCCTTCCTCAGCTCCTCAAGGCACATGTTGATCCTTTCCTCTCTGAGGCTGTCAGGAACGAGGTCGTCGATCTTCTTTATGAGCTCGTTGTATCTCCACCTGTCATCAGTGCACGCCATATACAGCAGTATATGCTTTATCAGTCCTATCAGTGCCCCTCCGTTGTCAAACAGCTCGCCAAAGTAGTTGCCCTTGTTGTCGAGCACCGTCTCCTCCTTGTAGAGCACGTCCATAAGCCTCTCATTTGCCGTCCTTGCATTCTTCATGAGCTGAATGTACTGCTTGCCGTCCGTGGTGTAGGTAAGCAATGGCAGCGCACCCTCCTCAAGGTCGTCGAACAGCTGGACCATCATCATCCCACACAGCTTCAGAATGTGCACCTTCACGTTCTGGTCTATGTTGAACTCTGGGTCTGTCACCATCTTCAGTGACTGAAGATGTCTCTTGGCCTCATTCGTTATGAGGTCACTTAGTGGTTCCTTCTTCTTCTTCATTTGTCAATACTTGAATCTTCTTATCTCTGTCTCAAGCTCCCTGGTCCTCGTCAGTCCCACGAGCTTCGTTGCGAACGTGTCGCCCCATGTGCCAATGTCATTCCTGTCGAATCCTTTTTTGAACACGAATGTCGTTGGCACGTCGAACGTATTCGCCAGCCTGCACAGCTCCCTGCTCTCGTCCTTGTCATCATCAAGGTCGAACACCACAAGGTCCACTGATGGTGGGTTCACCTTGTACTCGGCAAGCTGCTTCTGGCATGTCTTGCACCATTGCGCCTTCAATAATACTGCCTTCATGCGAATCGTTTTGAAAAGTCCTCAATCTTGTCGACGACATCCTGTGGCATCGTCATCTTGATCTTCTGATACTCGAAGGAGTTCTCCCACTCGACCCTGCTCATGGTCTTGTCGGAGAATATCTCCTTCGTTATCTGCTCACCCTTTTCCTTGTCCTTCTGCTTCTGGTACTCGGCAATTCTCTCCGTCCTCCAGTCGCAGTAGTTGTCAAGTCCCTGCGTCAGCACGACAATATCCACTGTTCCGTAGAACTTGCCGTGCTTGCCTGCCATGAACCTGTTGAAGTACAGCATGATGTCCGTGCACTTCAGATGGCCGTAGTTCGACAGTATGGTGTCCGCAGTCACCTCTATCTGCTCTGGCGTCATCTTCTTGCTCGTGTCGCTTCCAAGCACGTTCTTGTTCAGCTTGATGATTTGGAGCATCAGCCATGCCTTCGTCAGGCAGTCGCCGTATGCGTCGCTGATGACATTCAGGGACGGTGCGTTGCCCACTATGCACCTCAGCTCGTACTTCCTCGCATACTCAGCCTGCATGTCAGGATTGAATTTGCAGAGGAACTGAACTGGCGTTAGCTCCCTCGACAGCGTAACCGCCGCTGGCAAGGATGGAGAGTGCCCTGTCGATGCAGGACTGCTCCCAATCGTCAATGCTCTGCTTCCCGTTATTTCCATACACTACGTCCTTGAATGTCATCATGCCCACGTTCTTACCGAGCCAGTTCAGGAAATGCTTCGTCAGCTCCCCGACTCCCTCGTTCTTCCAGCATCCGCTCGCCCTCAGCCACAGCTCGAACTCCCTCAACTTCCTCTTCACCTCCATGACATTGAGCTTGTATCTCATGCCTGCGAGGTCGTAGATGTACTGGTTGTCGAGACTCTGCAGCCCGAGAGTCAGCTCGTCCTCTGTCATATCACGGCATCTATCTTCGTGGTCTCTATCTTCACCTTGATCATGTTGTACCCCTGACTCAGGATCTCGTCAATCCTGCTATTTGCCTCGTCAAGGCTTGTCGCCTGAACAAGTATGGGGTACTTCACAATTTTCTTCTTGCCGTTCGACTCGTTAATCTGAACGTCACCGACAGTGACCTTGTACCAGTGTCTCGGAGCGTCGTCGTTAGCATCCACGATATGATCCCTGAACACCTCCTTGACCTTCGACAGGTACACTGCGAAAATCTCTCCCATTCCTGCGCTCATGGCGTTGTTTGATGCCTCTATGACATCTATTGCATTCTCTGCAACGAAGTGCATTCCAACCTCGTCGCACTTTCCTTTCACTTCGTACATTCCACCTGTGTTAATATGTTAAACAATTCATTCATCATTATGCCGTTGTACTCGGCAGCTACCTTGCCTTCACTGTTCACCACAATCAGCTTGTCGTCAAACCTCCTGTAGCTCGCCTTCCATCCGTTCTTGAACGAGAACTCGGCACCGTCGCTATTCCACGTTGTAGTCCACGTTTCCATATTCCTCGCATGGTATGTTCTTTTCGCCCATCGTCTCGTCGTCAAGCGCAATGCCGCTGAATGAGCACACGTTCATCTGCTCTAGGTTGAATGAGCCCACTATCTTCCACGTCACCCTGCCGTTGCAGCGTATGCGTATCCTCTTGCCCTCGTCCGACCTCGTTGCGTCATTCATCTTCACAACGTCGATGGTCTTGGCCCTGTCGTCATTACCCTCGAAATACATCGAGTACACGAAGTACCTGTCACCGACCTTGAACTCGCTGGTCTTTGACGACGTTATCTCTATCACGTCGTTCCTGACCTTCCTCTTTCCTGCTACAATCATAATTACTTATTAGTTAATTGTTTATATTCTCCAATGACATTCATCATGTCCTTGACCGTCTTCACGAGCCTGAATTTGTACCTGCTGTGAGTGTCAAGCAAATGCCTCAATATGAATTTCCTCTTCAGTGGAAACACATCGTTCTGCCATCCCTTGATCTCCACAACGAGGTCCCCAAGGATAAAGTCAGGAGTATATGTGACTGCACGTATCTTCTCGCCCTCGTACTCAAACTTGTCAAGTATGACCCACGTCTCTTCTTCATATTTATATGGGATCTTGTGAAGTCTGAGCAGCTGTGCGAAGCGTGCCTCCAGCTTGCTCCTGAATGTCACGCCGTCAACAGTGACGACAGTGGCGTTCTTTATCTTTGGGTTCCTCATGGCAGAAATTATCAAGTGTCAATGTTAGAATGGAAGTTCGTCAGCATTGTCTGGCGCACCTACTGGAACCTGTGCCATTGGCGTAGGCGCAGTCGTCGGACCTCCAAATGGCATGGCCTGTGCCTGCTGCTGCACCTGTGTTGCGTCAGGCACTGCCACGCCTATCTGCTTAGGCTCGTACTTCTGTACTGGCGCAGCCACTATCGTGCATCCGTCAAGCCTCTTGTTTGCGTTGTCGTCCTGTATGCACCTGTCAAGCTCACGATAGTTTACGCTGTCAGCCCTCATGGCCTTCCAATAGACCTTCTGGTACTCATATCCGTTATATGTGCCAGTATAGAACAGGACCTTTACGAGCTGATTCTTGTTAGGCTCGACGATCTTCCTTATCTCCGAAACGTCGCCAGCGAAGTAGTTCTTCACGTGCTCAAGCTGCGCCCTGCACTCAAGGAGCTCAGCCACGGACACGAGCACGAACTCGTTGGTGTCCTTGTTCCATCTGAAGCTCTCCCTTATTCCAAGGAACTTCTTCAGGAAGTCTATCAGCTTGTCCTCGCCGTCATACATCGGGCGATACTCCTTCGTTATGCTCAGCGGCTTTCCGCTCGACGACAGCGGCACGGTATGGTTCTTGCCCTGCTCCGTCGTCACCCATGCGGTGTTTCCGTATGCGTCGATGACCTTCGTCTTTGCAGACTGCGACGTGAGTATCCTGTTCCTTATCCTGAACGTCATCGGGAACACGAAGTTCGGGTCTATGCTCTCGTCCATCTTGAGCATGAACGTTATCGCAGCCTGTGATATAGGCACACCGCTCTTGTCTGTATACATTGCCGTCGGCTCTGGTATGCTGCCCTGCCATCCGAGCTTGAACGCCTCCTCCTTCGTCGGGTTCACGGCTATTATCCTTACTGGGGCTACCCCCATATACAGGTTTCCAGACCTCTTCTCAGTATCCTTTATGTCTGTCACCTGATTTACCTGTCCAAATGCCATAATCTTTGAATTTTTAATTGGTTACTTTTTGACAATTATTTGCGCTAAGCAGTGATGCGAGCTTGGACTCTATCGGATTCTTCCTGTCATTGAGTATGAAGTTCCTGAGCGTGCACATGTAAGTGTCGTCATCCTCGTATGTCTTCACGTATGACCATCCGCAATCCACTATGTCCTGAGCCTCGTACCTCCCGAACTGCCTCTCGAAGAGCCTCAGCCTCCTGACCGTCTGGTCGATGTCGTCCTTCCATGGCCACTTCTCGTCCTTCAGTCCCTCTGGCCAGTACTCCATCAGCTGTATCGCCACGTCCATGTAGTAGCCGAGGTCGTTGTTGCCCTCGCTGTTCATCATCATGTCGTTCAGCCTTCTCACACCTTTCTGCAGGAGCCTGCCAGTCGAGCCTATGAACCCAAGAGACTTCAGCTTATCCATGTGCTCGCTTGTAAGGTTCATTGACAGCCCCTTGCTTATCGCTATTAGGGCTATGAAGTCCTTCGAGTCGAGCCCGCTCTCCTCAAGCTCCGCATCGTTGACTATTATCCTAATTCCCATACGTGTTGATGTAATTGATGAAGTCGGCACCGCAGTAGAACTTCTTGCGCTTCGAGATCTGCTTGCACTTAGGCTTTATGATGTCGATGTATCTGTACATCGTCATCCTTGTCACGTCAAGCATGTCAGAAAGCTCTTGACACGTGTACCACTTGTCTGCCTCTAGTAAATTGAAATTGACCATATACAATCTGCGTTTTATACTCGCAAATTTACCGTTTTCGTCCTTGCTTTCCTCTTGCATAGTTGCATTAAAATACATCATAACTAATTATGTTACAAATAGTTGCAAAAATTTATAATGTTCCAGTACGACACCATTATATAATTGCACCATATTCCATATATCCATGTAAACTAATGTGTTACGTAGTATTATTTCGCCTCTTTATGTTGTGTTATATGGCAAAAATGTATATCTTTGTAACAATTACTTGCATAGTTACTTGCATATATGGCATCATTCAAGTTCTACCTTGACCGTCGTCAGAAGACGAGGAACGGTCGATACCCAATCAAGATAGTACTGTCTCACAAGAGCAGGACACTCCTCGTATCCACTGGCTTCACATCTCTTCCAAATGAATGGAGCGAGGTGAGGCAGAGGATAACAAAGAGGAACATGTCTAATGACTGCACCAACTCTCAGCTTGTCAGCTTCGAGCATGAGATAAGAGTGCTGTTCACGAATCTTCAGGTCGACGACATGCTGTCTGGCATGGATGTCGAGGAGCTTCGTGACAGGATAGTCAACAAGATTCTTCACAGGGGCAAGATGTCGGACAGCAGCTTCAAGAAGATGGCTCACAAGATTATAGAGGAGGCGAGGACATCTGGCACTGAGAAGAGTTACAGGTCGATGCTCTCCACTCTCTCAGGGTTCACTGATGTGGACTCGCTCAGCTTCAGCAACATGACTCTCTCGTTTCTCAAGAGATTCGAGAAGCATCTACATGAGCGTGGTTTGTCGCAGAACACGATATGGAAGATCTTCAAGCAGATGAAGGCCGTGTTCAACAGGGCACGCAGCGAGGGCGTGACAAGCCTGAACCCGTTTGCAGGTATCAAGACTCCTTATCAGCCAACAGTCAAACGCTCTCTTTCCGTCGATGACCTGCGCAGCATAATGAGCTTCGAGTCAAACAGCCCCTCAGTGATAATGGCAAGGGACGTGTTCATCCTGTCATTCATGCTTATAGGCGTTAACTATGCCGACCTTCACAGGGGTCTCAAGATTGACAGGGACAGGGTGGTGTACTTCCGTGCTAAGACGGGCACCAACTACTCGATAAGGATAGAGCCATGTATGCTCCCTCTCATAAGAAAGTTCACATACAATGGCCTTATCCGTGTCGATGCCACTCAATACTCCATCAATTACAACCTGAAGAAGATATTCAACAATCTCACTCTATATTATGCACGTCACTCATGGGCCACCATAGCCTGTGACCTTGACATCCCGATAGAGACTATCTCCCATGCCCTCGGTCACAAGATTGGCAGTCCCATAACCAACATCTACATAAGGTTCGACATGAAGAAGGTTGACGAGGCGAACCGCAAGGTCCTCGAATATGTGTTCAATCCTCCTTCAGGATTATCTTGAGTACAGTATCTGCATCATCACCTATCAGGGCCTTCACTACGTGAATGACCCTTTCCTTCATGTCCTTCTGCTTCAGATACTCCTCAAAGTAGTCGACAGTGAACCCGTTAATCTCCTTGATGAGCTCTTCAATCTCCTCTACCGCACGTGTCGCCGTCCCCATGCTACTCAACTTATCCTTGTAGTCACATAGAGCGAAGTTCACGGTGTTCAATTGTTCGTTTGTCAATCTAAGATTCTTCATTGCTTAACGTATTTAATTGTTATAGACTATTGATAATCACAATATTACTAATGCTTATGATTAAAAAATCAGCATGGCACAGCCACAAGGACTGCACCATGCTCACTTACTACTACTTGCTACCCGAACCAAACGTGTCAAGATAGTCACGTCGTCTGTCACCTGTCAGCTTCTTGACATGGACCTCAGCCGCCTTGATGACATACTCCTCTATTGGCCAGTCACCTATGCAGTCCTTCATGCCGATGATGCCGTTTGCACAGTAGTCCACAGTGCCGATGATGCCGTCAATAATAACGACATCACCCTTGCATATCTTCTCCATGTCAGTAGTTGTTAATTATAAGAGTCTCAACATTCGAGAGCTTGTTCCTCAGCTCCGTCGTGTCGTGTCCCATTGCCTCCTCCATCTGGATTAGGCCCTCAAGGCAGTCCATGTACTCTTCTTCGATGGTCTGTCTCATCTCGTAGTCAAAGTTAATCTCGCTCATGGCTGTAATTGTTAATGATTCACGGAAATGAAATACCCACACGTGCATCCGTGCATACACGTGTGGGTTGTATCTATTCGTGGCTAATCTATTTTAACCACGTTAAAATACTTCTTGAGCTTATTGTACTCCTTGAACTTGTTCTTCTCATCAAACGACCTTGCACTGTCAAAGTCAGTCATTGACTTGATTTTCTTCTTATAGAAGTCAACAATCTTCTTGGCGTCAGTTACCTCTATCTTATATTTGGCAATATCACCAAATATCAGATAATAGTCGTTGTCCGAGTCAATCTTACATGAGCTTCTCTTGTATCCTTGCTTCAGTCTGAACTTAGGCGTATACAACCTACTCACTTTGTCAATCATAAGAAGTGCCTTGTAAAATGCACATTGCAACAAACTTGAATTTAAATACCATTCTGGATATTCTGTTGTTGGATTTCCAAATTCGTCCAGAACTGACTTAATCTCATAGAAGCAGCCATCTTTTATCATATCAATACAATAAAAGATCTCAATGTCCGTATTGTCTATCTTAATAGAATGACAGCCTCTCATCTCATCGGCGACGATATTCGACAGTGAACTGTCTTTCACTATCTTTGATTGAAACGCCGTACCATTCTCCATCCTCTTAGATATTATTTCCTGTCTCTTCTTTGACAGATATAATATCTGCGCTGCCGATCTTTTTACTAAATCAGCAGCACTATACTGTGTAACTTCAAGCATACGCATGTTGTTATGTTAGATGTCAATCGGCCTCAGTCTTACTTTATAAGAATGCTCATAACCATAATAGCCATAAGCATCCCTTTCTAACTGATTCTTAAATTCAACGAATGTTAATCTACTTTTGTATCTACAAACACCTACTATTAAGGATACATGATACATCACATTCTCGCTATAAGATGCCATTAGTCTTATTTGTATCGGCTTGTTTTTGAAAGTGAGTGTCATTATCGTACCTTTCTCATAGCACTTACAAGCTTCGTCGAAAACAGATTTCTCTATCTCAAAGGTATTTCTTGCCGTCTTCATATTTATATTCACACTAACTGAATGGATTGAATCTTTTCATTTTCTGTGCTTCTTTACAAGTTCAACAAGATACTCTGCGGCCTTGAGCTTGTCCTTGCGGTATAGCTCGACAAACCTGTCCCTCTCATCCGTCTCAGCCTCATAGCCGAAGCCTCGACGGTTGGCACACAGGACTGCTATTACCATTCCCTGCACCCTGCACAGGGAACAGTACCAGTTCACTCCATATATGCCCATCCCGTAACCGAATGAGCTGAACGGCTCCCAATTCATATAGGTCCACGGCATGGACCAGAAGCAGACAGTGGCGTCAGCCACTATCTGCACGTCCTTCTTTGTCACCTTGTCGTCTCTGTCTCTCATATCTCAATGCTTTTACGATACATTACTCTCCATCCATTGAAGAATGCCTTGTGCCAGCCCACCCACTCCTCGTGTGTGAGCTCATACTCTGTACTCTTCTTAATTCTCGTAATCATAGTCGTAATCTCCTATTACTTAATTCGTTACAATCATTCACACTATTACTTATGCTAATGCTTTTTAATAAGCCGCCACACCTGTCACGTGCAGCGGCCTTATCATCATATTGCGCTGTCAATCTCCACCATCTCATCCATCGTGAAGACTGCATCGCACCATATCTCATCCATACGCTCGCAGATCTCGGCATATACACGCCTATAATACCTGCTCGTATCCTTCTTGAGCATCCTGCTTATGCACCAGTCGTACAGGTCTGCCATGTTCTCACACTCCATGTACTTGGTGAAGCACTCCTCGCCTCCAAAGGCGCATACTCTCTCGAAGTCACAGTCCTTGAGCCATACTTCGAGCATCTCAATCATCTTGTCCTCGTTCGTGTCATGCTCCTTGACACCTTTCTCAAGTCGTATCATGGTATTATGCTTCTATGTGGTCTCACACTATTACTTATGGCATGGCTGAAAGACTCCACGGTTTCCCGTGGAATCCTGTCTACGCCAGCACCCATATTGCCAGCGTAAACACTCCGAATGTTATCGCCATCATTATGGCTCCTGCCGTTATCTCTAATGCTGTCTTCATTTCCTTTGTTTTTGTCGTGATACAATTAGGGCTGCCAACATCACTGCTGACAGCCCCTTTCTCATGTTTAGATCTCGAAGAGTACGTTCATACGTGCACCGTTCTTATGGACGAGGTAGAACGGTTCTTCCGTCTCGTTATCCTCACAGAAGCTGATAACGTACGCATTCGTGTCCTCCTTGAAATCTTCTAACTCGACTTTGTTGGAGAACCATACCACTGTCTCATCCGCACATTTGATGAGCGGAACCTCCTTGTCTATTGAGGTGCCACACTCCATCCTTCCGTGCTGCTTCTTGAACTCCTCTACGGTGTACTTCTCGTACATCGTGAAGTTGTCAAACTTGACATTCACCTTCCTTGCTGCAACTGACTTTGACTCTCTTGCCATAGTCCTGACGTGTCATTACAACATCACTATGATGCTGTTTCTGGGTGACACCTGCCCAATCATTGTTTTGCTGTCTCTTCCAGCTGCCAACAACCTCATTGCAACATTGAGGCTACCACTCCTTGAGTGGTTTTACGTCATTGTGGAGTGCGAGGAATCGAACCTCGCTTCAACCATTACTCCCCCCAGTAGTACTTTCTGTACCACTGTTCATACCTTTCTCCGAGGTATGACTTCTTTAGGTCGATGATCTTGTCATTGACCTTGTTCACCTTGTGCGCAAGTTCGTCAAGGTTCTTCTTGAGGTCTGTCAGAGCTTCTATCTTGTCGAACTTCTCCCATCCGAAGCACTTGTCTAGCTCCTTCTCTTCCTCTGCTATCAACAGTGCCGCTGTTGACTTTACGTTCAACAACAAGCCGTTGATGTTCGCCTGCTCCTCTGCGAGGAGTGACATTTCCTCAGCCTTGCTGAGAACAATGTCCTTGTTTGCGTTTGCCATATCTCTATGTGTTGATTGTGGTCACGGCAGGAATCGAACCTGCCTTATGCACCAGCATGACCATACGATTTCTGTTGCCAAGCTCGCTACACTCCGAATCTTGTTCAGTCTAGATCCTCTGACAACTTCTCCATTGCCATGAAGATGCTCATTGCCTTGTCGAACAATACTTTCGACATGTCAACGACATCTCCAGTAAGTGCGTCCATGATGACGTACTCACCGTTCTTGCCTCTCTTTATGACTACATAAGAGAAGCCTTCAGCAATGAATACAATGCCTCGGATCTTAGAAGCTATCTCTTCGATATGCTTCTCCAATTCCTCTATTTTCATCTCTTTTCTTTGTTTTGGTTTGACGAATGGGCTTACTATCGCTTACAATGCGATATGGACGACCTACCCTTTGTTCGGCTGTGTCCACTCCCCATTCGTTTCGTCCAGGTCTCATCAGAAACAATTTTATAGTCTCCCTGGCTGACTTATTTCCTTGAGGGCACAGAACCTGTGTTCCATGCCCTCTGTAGGAGTCCGACCACTCTGCATTTCTAGAGGCTTGTGACTCTCATCGTTTTTCTCGATGGCTGCATTAGTCGTTTTCATATACTCCACACTATTACTAATCTCTCTTAGCCTCCCTGAAAAATCCTCGGAGCACACGTGCCGACAAACCACTATCAACTGGTTTGTGGTCCACACGTATGCTCCTCGGACTCCTACTTCTTCGCCTTCTTCGCCTTCTCTGCCTCCTCCTCCTTCTTCCTCGCTACGAACGTAGCAAAGTCTAAGGAAGTATCCTCTACGATGTACCCGACGGGTCTCAACGCTCCCATCTTTACAATGACCTCCACTTCACCCGTATAGTTATATAACTTGTCTGCCGTCCCTTCGGCTGAAAGCAAGTCGATAACCGTTCTACCAATACGGATTTCACCGCTCAATCGTCCCGTCTTGGTTACTTTGCTCCAACAGTTTGGATTAATAGAAATCTTCATAGTTACATAGGTACTCAAGCCGCTCGAAAATATTTCAAGCCGCCACTCTTTCCCATTCCTCCATAAACGGGGACCTTAAGACTGAGCTATTCCACGCTCGTGGTGATTTTCAAATTTTTCTAAAAATTTTTCTGAGAAAGAATTTTGGGATAGAAATGAAGATATATAAGTAATTGAGATATAGGTAATTAAGTATTATATATCTCTTTAAAAAATAAGAAAGGGATTGTAAATAACAAGACATAAGAGTATAATCTTTGTTAAATTTTCAGGTATAAGAGAGGATATGTAGTGAAGGAATATTTTTATAAATAAATTTGTAATTGCAGAATAGAATTATTATCTTTGTGGTCAGTGGAAGAAAGAAAATCCAAGAGTGGTATGGAGAATAGAAAGGAGTATGATGAGGAGCCCGTGTCCTACTGCACGAGGTGTCTGTCGCTGAGGGTGATGAGGCTCAGTGGTGGAGGGTCGTACTGTGACACGTGCGGATGCACGGACATAGGGCGGTGCGACATAGAGGAGTGGAAAAGGAAGAGGGACTTGCGCATTGAGCGAGAGAGGGGAAGGAGGGCAGGTCATGGCAAATAACGTTGTCAGGGTGAGCATGAAGAGGAGCAGGTTCTTCTATAACTGGCTTCTGTTCCTGAGGCCCATGCACGGGATGACGAAGAGTCAGATGCAGGTGGCTGCCGAGTTCCTGAGGCGCAGGGACGAGCTTGCGAGGAAGACGAATGACGAGGGCATCATAAACGGCATACTTCTGAGCAACAGGGAGTATGAGAAGATAGAGGCCAAGTTCGGGATAACGAGGCAGTACCTGAGGGTTGTGATGACGCATCTGAAGAAGGCGAGGTTCTTCACGGAGGGCGGCATCAACCTTAAGTACGTGCCGATGATAGGTGAGCATGACGACAGGTTCAGGCTGATGTTTGACTTCAACATAGACAACAATGAGGACGGTAGGGACGGAGAGTCAGGACAGGCTGAAGAGGCTGTGTCGGGAGAGGACGGGGCTGAGTGACGAGGAGTTCGAGCCACTGTGGACGAGGTACTGGTCTGCCGTGCTGCATCTGCTCACAAAGAACGGTGACGATGCAGGGACGAGCTCGGAGCTTGTCATGAAGTACAGGATGGGAAGGGTGTGCACGATATACGTGAGAGGTGGATGGCCGTGGTCGAGGAAGGTGCACAAGAACGGCATGAACATGTTCAACAAGATGGTAAGGGATAGCAGGAAACTTTTAAACATACAGGAAGATGATAGAACTGAAGAAGATAACGCCGCTGTTCAGGACGGTGATCGTGACAGCGGAGTGCTTTGAGGAGGACGAGGTGCAGAACGGCATCATGACTCCGCTGAAGGGTACGCTGAAGCCGTACCAGCATGTGGTGGCGGTAGGTGGCAGCGTGCAAAATATCAAGGCAGGCGACTACGTGGCGTTGAACCTGACGAGGTACGCCAACATGAAGCATGAGAAGGGGAGCCTCAAGGACGGGGTGATATGCGACAATCCAGTGATCGACTACAACCCTCCACGTGTGTTCCTTAACGGTGTAGAGCACTTCCTCCTTCAGGACTCGGATGTGGACTTCAAGATAGACGAGTACGAGGAGCACAAGTCGAGCGACATAACGGTGGTGAAGAACAGAATACTACTTCATTAGTATGAACATCTTCAAGTACGAGGGCTTCATGGTCAAGATCGACCCTGAGGCCCTTCTTCTTAAACCCTTCAGGGAGCTGTGGGAGAGGGACAAGTCGGACGACAAGGCGACGGCACTGCTGGAGCTGGGCTATGTGTACTTCTTCTGCGACCCGAGGAGCGACTACCAGACGTATATCGACGAGGACGAGAGGACTGAGCAGATAATAAGGGGCGAGGGAATGCCGAAGGGGTGGAAGCCAGATGCGAAGGTGAAAAAGGCCATGGAGCTATACTCGTCGTTCGAGCCTGCGTCGGTGAAGCTGCTGGAGTCAACGAAGAGGATGGTGGACAAGCTGAGGAGGTGGATGGAGGACATAGACTTCACGGCCACTGACGAGAACGGGAAGCCGATGGTGGCGATGAACACGATAACGTCCACCATCAAGCAGATACCAGACCTGATGAGCCAGCTCTACGAGCTTGAGAGGAAGATGCAGTCCGACATGCACGAGGCAGGCAAGGTGCGTGGCAGTGCGGAGAAGACGATATTTGACGACGACCTTGACGCATAGCATATGGAGCTCAACGACAGACAGACGCAGATGACCGAGCAGGTGCTGAGCAAGTACCCGATAGAGGTCAGGGAGCAGCTAGACGAGCTGGTGAGGACGATACCGTTCATACGCAACCTCACGTCTCCAGACAGGCAGTATGCGAGGGACAGGCCACGTGACGGAAAGGGTAGGATAATAGTTGACCTCGCAAGGCCTCACATCCTTGAGAACATGGAGTACTTCAGACCTGCCGCACGGCACTACGAGAAGTACAAGTGCTACACGTTCCTCAGGCCCAACGGAAACCCGAAGAGCGAGTTCGGCAGATGGATAAGGGAGGAGAGGAGACGGTGCTGGGAGGGCTACGTAAGGGAGAGTGACGGAGAGTGGGTGACAGGCCTCATGTATTGGTATCTCAACTACTGCCCCATCATGCTCGCAGAGGCCGACAGGGAGAACGAGAACGTGTCGCATAGAAAGGAGGCATTCCCTCACGTGTGGGACGGTATATACTGGAGATTCCACTACCTTGAGCAGGCGAGATCGAACGGTGAGCACGCCATAGAGCTGGCAAGGCGCGGAGCTTCGAAAAGCTATTCGCTTGCAAGCATCATGTCTCACAACCTGATACTGGGCGAGAACGCCATATCGCACAAGAGGCAGACGACGATCCTCACGGCGTACCAGAGCGAGTACCTGAACGTCAACGGTGACGGCACGTTCGCCAAGTTCATACCTATCATAGACTTCGTAAACGAGCATACTCAGTTTCCTGCAAGAAGGCTCATAAACAGCAAGGGAACGATGACATGGCAGATGGGCTACAAGGATGCCATAACAGGCACGGAGAAGGGCAGCCTGAACCTCGTCACTGGAGTGTCGTCAAAGGACGACCCTGACAAGCTGCGTGGTAAGCGAGGCTACATACTGTTCGAGGAGATGGGTAACTTCCCGAAGCTCGACGAGGTGTTCAAGACGATGCGCTTCGGAACGGAGGAGGGCGGCAGGACGTACGGATTCATGTACCTCGTTGGCACGGCGAACAACAAGGATGCCAACTTCACGTCCGCAAAGGAGCTCATATACAACCCCAAGGGCTACAACATACACGCAATAGAGAACGTCTACGACAAGGAGAACAGCGCAAAGGGCGAGATAGGCTTCTTCTTCCCTGCCTACATAGGCGTGGAGGGCAAGATGGACAGGGACGGCAACAGCGACGTCATAGCGTCACTACTGCACATCCTTCAGGAGAGGTTCACGGTGAAGTACAACACTGGCTCGCCTGACGCAGTGCTCAGAACCATCGCCGACAACCCAATCACTCCTGCCGAGGCCATGCTGAAGTCTGGAGTCAACATGTTTCCAGTCACGGCAATTCAGGAGCGTCTTGCGCAGCTGGAGACTGACAAGAGGATACTCGACGAGGTTGTCACGGGAGACCTCGTGATAAGGGAGGGACGTGTCATATACACGCCATGCGACCTGAGACCAATACGCCACTTCCCTCACGAGAACAACAAGATAGAGGGTGCGATAGAGTTCTTCGAGATGCCTCAGATAGACAAGGAGACGAAGAGGCCGTACGCAGGCAGGTACGTGGCCTCTCTCGACCCGTACGACGACGACGTGTCCACGACAAGTTCCCTCGGATCCATGTTCGTGCTCGACCTGTGGACAGACAGGCTCGTGTGCGAGTACACGGGAAGGCCAGCAACTGCGGACCTGCTGTTCGAGAGGTGCAGGCTCATATCAATATTCTACAATGCACCTATATGCTACGAGCAGAACAAGAAGGGATGCTTCGCCTACTTCTCCAAGATGAACAGCCTTCAGCTTCTCTGCGACACGCCTCAGTACCTCAGGGACATGCAGCTCGTCAAGGAGACTGGCTTCGGCAACAAGGCAAAGGGTGTGAACGCCACGCAGGCCATCAATGCCTACGCAAGGGGACGTATCAAGGACTGGCTCATCAACAAGGTCACTGACGTGCAGAACGTGGACGGGGAGGACGTCGAGATTGAGAGGTTCGCCCTGTACGACATACGCAGCAAGGCACTGCTACTTGAGCTCGCATCATGGAACCCAGACGGCAACTTCGACCGTGTGTCGTCTCTCGGCATGCTCATGCTCATCAGGGAGGAGAGGATGATCCTCACTGGCGGCGACGTGAAGAGAGTCGTGGGACACGACCCGAAGCTCGACGACAAATTCTTCAGCAGGTTCGACAAGCTGAAGGAGAAGATAATGAAAAAAGTTTACGAATGGAAAGTAAAGAGGTAACGTTATGTAGTGACTTGCATATATGATATATTTTTGCGTAGGTATTAAAGAGAAGACACGATGGCGGCACTAACAAGATCATTCCCACCACAGCAGCTGCCCTTCGGCAAGAAGGGGGACAAGTGGCGCAGGGAGTGCGTCGACTGGGCTACCGACAGGACCTACGCCAACTACGAGACGGTAAGGAGCTCGGTGAGGCACAAGAAGATAAACTTCGACCTCGTGAACGGCATACTCCACATGTCGGACTTCGAGAAGATTATAGCACCAGACAAGAACAACAACATAGGGTACAACCCTGACAACATACAGCACTACCCGATAATCAACTCGAAGCTGAACCTCCTCGTCGGCGAGGAGAGCAAGAGGATATTCGAGGGCAGGTTCGTGGTGACAAACCCGAATGCGATAAGCGAGATAGAGAGGAACAAGGCGAAGGCTCTCAGGGCGAGGTACATACAGTTCCTTGAAGGGCCTCAGCAGTCGCAGGAGCAGGACGAGCACGAGCTCAGGGACATCAAGGAGTATATCACGTACGACTGGCAGGATGCGAGGGAGATAAGGGCGAACGCCATATACAACCACTACGACAAGGAGCTCAACATGCCGATGCTGTTCAACAGCGGCTTCAAGGACGCATGCGTGTGCGGAGAGGAGATGTATCAGTGCGACATAGTTTCTGGCGAGCCTACGGTGAGGAAGCTCAACCCTCTCAAGACGCATATCTTCAGGTCTGGATGCAGCAACAGGATAGAGGATGCGGACATCATAGTGATAGAGGACTACTGGTCCCCTGGCAGGGTGTACGACGTGTTCTACGACGCACTGACGGACAAGGACAGGAAGTACATCGAGGACATGCTGGAGAAGCAGCAGGACGGGGACAAGACTGAGGAGAACATCATACGTGACGCATTCACAGTGCAGTTCATAGGCGAGGAGGGAGTTGCTGTGATGAACGACGATCCGATGTCGATAGTTGACGGAGGCTCGATAGACAGCCTCGCACCGTATGACATGTGCGGCAACATAAGGGTTGTGCAGGTGTACTGGAAGAGCAGGAAGAAGGTTCTGAAGGTGAAGAGCTATGACGAGCTGACGGGAGACGAGATATACACGCTGTACCCCGAGGAGCACAAGATACGTCCAGAGCTGGGCGAGGAGGCTACGGAGATATGGGTGAACGAGGCGTGGGAGGGCACGAAGATAGGTGACGAGGTGTACGTGAACGTGCGTCCGAGGCCTGTGCAGTACAACTCCATCTCCAATCCGAGCAGGTGTCACTTCGGTATCGTCGGAAGCCTCTACAACATCAATGAGAACAGGCCGTTCTCACTCGTCGACATGATGAAGCAGTACAACTACCTGTACGACGTTATACATGACCGTCTGAACAAGCTGATAGCGAACAACTGGGGAGCCATCATGAGACTCGACCTGTCGATGGTTCCAGACGGATGGGACATCGAGAAGTGGCTGTACTATGCGAGGGAGATGAACCTTGCCGTCACGAACTCGTTCAACGAGGGAAAGGTGGGTGCTGCGACAGGAAAGCTATCAGGTGCGATAAACAATCAGAGCGGAAGCGGTGTAATAAACCTTGACACTGGCAATGCGATACAGGGGCATATACAGCTGCTCACATTCATCAAGGAGGAGATGGCCGAGGTGGTGGGCATCTCAAGGCAGAGGGAGGGCAGCATATCGAACAGGGAGACCGTCGGTGGTGTCGAGAGGGCGACAGTGCAGTCAGCCCATATCACCGAATGGCTCTTCTCTGTTCATAACGATGTCAAGAAGAGGGTCTACGAATGTCTCGTCGAGACTGCGAAGGAGGCCATGAGGGGAGGCTCGAAGAAGTTCGAGTACATACTGTCAGACAACAGCATAAGCCTGATGGACATTGACGGCGACGCATTTGCCGAGTGCGACTACGGTCTCGTGTGCGACTACGGCAACAAGGCTCAGGCTCTTGAGCAGAGCATCATACAGCTCGCACAGTCTGCTCTTCAGGCTCAGGCTCTCGACTTCAGCACCATCATGAGGCTCTACTCGTCATGCTCGATGGCAGAGAAGATAAGGATGGTGGAGAAGGCCGAGAAGGACCTCCAGCAGAGACAGCAGGAGGCTCAGCAGCAGCAGCAGCAGGCTGCACAGCAGCTTGAGCAGATGAAGATGCAGATGCAGCAGATGCAGTTCGAGCATCAGGAGAGGATGAACACCGAGAACAACGAGACGAGGATAAGGGTGGCCGAGATAGCGGCACAGACAAAGTGGGTGACGACGCAGATGGACGACCCTGAGCAGTTCGAGAGGGAGCTTGCCGAGAAGCAGAGGGAGCATGACGACAAGATGGACATGGAGCAGAGGAAGCTCGACAGCGAGAATGCAAGACATGCAGAGGACAACATGCTGAAGGCGAGCATAGCGAACCAGCAGGCAGCCCAGCAGGTGGCTGACAGGAGCTTCGACGGATATGTCAAGGGCATGCAGGAGAGGAACAAGATGGAGGCTAACAGGGCGAGCATGGCTCAGAAGGACAGGCAGATGACGATGCAGAGCAGACAGAAGGAGAACAATAATAGCAGCAGGAAATGAGCATAGTACCAAATAGAAGATTCAGGGAGACGCAGGAGATGACGGAGCCGCCATACTCCAAGAACGTCATGTGGCTCAGGAAGGTCGAGGAGGACAGATTTCTCCTCATGGTCTACAACATGGATACGGCGGCGTGGGTGCCAATAACGTGCGTGTGGGATGACATACTTTGCAAGCCGTGGTGGACTGAGCAGATACATAAGATATTCGAGTACGACGAGCACGGGGATGTCGTGTACGACAGCGATGGCACACCGAAGCTGAAGGATAACGTGGAGATGCTTGCCGACAACATCAAGTTCGTGTATAACGGCAGCAGCGAGACGATAAGAGGCTGGAAGGATGACGACCCTAAGCAGTATCCAGATGTCACTCAGACGAGGACTGTATGGCGTCTGGATGGCTCAGACAGGTATGTGGAGGATACTATACAGAAGTTTACACTCATGCCTGACGCATGGAACAGACTGTACGACTACTATATATCTGGACAGTATGACATGAACGAGGTTATAGCTGCTCAGATTGCAAATGAGATTGGTGCTGACGATGTGATGTTCGCACACTGGCTCAACCTTCTTGACGAGAACGACAAGAGCTGTCTCGTAAGGAGTGGAGAAGATGGAACGTACGAGCTTATAACCATGAACAGCAACGATGGTTTTGTCGAGTGGAATACTGTCATACAGAACAGCGTAACAGATACAAAACCAGTGTTCTCCCTTGACTACATCATGGAGAAGCTGCTGTACCTGATAGAGCAGTGCGAGTGTATCAAGTCGCACATGGATGACGACATAAACAACAACAATAATAACGAAGAGGATATGAGTGAGTATGCAACAAAGGCCGAGGTTCAGGCCATACAGAACCAGCTGACGCAGCTGTTGAGCGCAGTGCAGGCACTTCAGATAAGCCAGAACACGCAGGATACCAAGATAGGCAACCTTGAGACTACTGAAGGGCGTTTTAAGAATAGGTTCGGAAATGCAGGAGGTAAAGGCGTTATATATGATAGTGATTATGACGATATTCTTCCTTCTAACGACTTTCCGTCTACACCTAAAAAAGGACAGCTACATCTGAAATATATCTCAAGAAACGTAGTTACAGAGCATTTGCCAGCTGTTACATATACTGTTACTGATGATGGTTCTAACAGTAGGTCTATATCATGTTCTGACGTTAATGTGAAATCGGCTGATATAGTATTAGCTACAGTAAGTTCCGCAACGATGACTACTATTTCTTCGTTCATATCAAGCAATGCGATTGATAGGGCCACTGGCGACAAGAGCTTTTATGATTTAATCGAATCGGTACAAGATGCTGATGACAAGTCAGCTATAAAAAATGCTTTTGGTTGGAATTACGCTGATGATGTGATAGCTTCAAGAATTGTAAAGGTATCCGATGGAAGTAACTCTAAATACATATCTGTTGTTCCTGATTCTGGTTATAAAGCAGACAATCAAGGATATATTGACAATGTAGACTGTCTTGTCTTTGTAAGGAGTATTGTAGAGAAGAATGAGACGTTGAACATAGCTAAGCCGTACTTCTATCATAACGGATGGCATGAGGTAGCAGATTAGCCTATGAGCAGAGAACCGTCAATACAGCTGAAGAAGAGCCACCTGTTCAACGAATGTAACAGGGACAAGGTGTATCCGTACACCGACGCTCAATATGTGTACTACACTCAGACAGGCACGGATGAGGAGAAGACTGTTCAGGAGGTTCTGGACGGTCTTCTCGCAAAGCCTGATGATACTCCTAAGCCAGAGGGCACAGGGCTGACTGATGAGCAGCTTGATGCTCTCAAGGCATGGCTGAAGAGTGAGCTGAAGACAGAGATTAAGCAAGAGATTGAGAACGAGATAAGGTCAAGCATAATGACTGATATAGAGCTTGCGGTGAGTGGAGCACTTCTCAAGCAGTTCTTCGATCCAGAGCTGCAAACAGAAAGTAAGCAGATCTCGCTTGAAGCTCTTACTGCTGAAAACAACCCATACAAGGATTGCATCTTGACATTCAAGGGTACACATTCTACATACCCACAGAATATTGATGTACCTGACTTCTGGCTGCACAAGAACGCAAAGGTGGTATATAGCGATGGTGCTACGACTATGAACGTCACAGGTGACGTGAACATCAATGGTGAAGTAAATGCAAAGGGACTATATGACACGAGTGAGGAGAGCAATGAGCAAGGGCAGTAGATGTCTGTATCTGCTGCTTGTACTGCTTGTCATCATCCTGACAGGATGCTCGCCTAAGAGGCAGCTGACTGAGCAGGAGAGGAACGACAAGGAGATACGTGAGAGGATAGTATACAGGGACAGGGTGCAACGTGACAGCGTGTTCGTCCATGACAGCATATACATGATGGTCAAGGGTGATACGGTGTTCAGGGATAAGATAAAGTATGTGAACGTGTTCAAGTACAAGACGGACACTGCATACGTGTGCAGGATTGATACGATGTATATGATAAAGAAGGAGGTGTTCCGAGAGGAGCTGTCATTCAGGGAAAGGATGAAGATAAAGTCCTTTCCCTATCTATGTACTGGACTCGTACTTCTTGCAGGTGTAGCTTATGTAGGGTGGAAACTTAAATAAACTGGGGGGCATGGAATATATATGGGAGATACTTACTCCGACACTTACGGCGATAGGTACAGGTCTTGCTGGATGGATATTCGCAAGGAGCAGGAACAAGACTGAGATAAGGCAGCTGAAGGCAGAGCTTGAGGGCAGCAAGATAGACAACCTCAACAAGGCCGCTGAGAGCTATGAGCATATCATAGAGTACATCAGAAAGGAGAACGAGAGGCTTGTCTCCGAGATGCAGCAAAACCGTGACAAGATGGCACGTCTACTTGAGGAACAGAATGCACTCAAGACCAAGATCATGGAGCTCACTCTTGAGGTGAACAGGCTCAATGCAGAGCTCAGCAAGTACAAGAACAAGAAGGAGAAGTAGATATGACTTATAAACATTGGTAGCTATGGCAAGAACAACATCAGCCGAGGAGCTGGACGAATACTGGAATAGGAGGATACAGGAGGTCAGGAGGGCACGTGAAAAGTACTATAATGACGAGTTCGCACCCAGATTCAGAAAGTACCTGGCGAACGTCGAGGGCGCGAAGCGTGGTTTTGACAAGAAGACTGGACGATATACCACGTATGACATAAATGACGGGAAGAACACGTTCCCTCTTGGCGTGACGTATGAGGCAGACACTGCGCTTGTCAACGGATTCTATAATAAGAATGGTGGCAAATACCTAAACGAGAATCAGTACGACAAACTGTTCTCGAAGGTCCTGAAGAGCAAGTACGACAGGGCTACAAGGGAGTATTATGCCGCAGGAGGTAACGACTGGGACGGACTTCCATTCGAGAAGAAGGCACTGCTCGTCGACGACAAGTATAATGGCATAAGGGGACCAAAGATGACAGCGGCGATAGCATCAAACAGAGGCAACTGGATGGATACAATAGGTGTCAAGAATCCAAGGAGAAGTCAGGCCAGAAGACTTCTTGCCTACAACATAATACCAGAGAACTCTGGCGACATCGACAGGATAATGAGGGATGACAGAGACACGTTGAGCATAAATCACAAGAAACCAAGGAAGTTGTTTTAACATACATGTCTACGACTTATCGAACATGTAACAAAAAAAGAATATATGGCAGCATCACCAGACGTAAGGCAGGCAATGAGGGCCGCAGGCATAAACAACGGCAATGTGGACAGGATAGCCTCTGGAATTCAGCCAAGCAGCGTAGACGACATGCTGAGGCAGAAGGAGGCTGACAGGCTCTCAGTGTATCATAAAAGTCTGAGACCTCATATATCGACAAGAAGGTACGACCCTACTAATGAGACGATATACAGGAGGGACATTCCTCAGGATGCCTACGAGAGGATAGTGCAGGATGCCTACGACGAGTCTCTTGACGCTTACAGAAGGGCATACGGCATTACCAATGATGGAAATGGAGGCTATGAAGGCCCTATAAAGTTCGACGGAGCTATGGGCGACGTGCTTGATGAGGCTAAGGGCAAGGAGCTCTCTGAGGACGAGAGGAGACAGGTCAAGGACTACTATGAGAACGAGTACGATCAGCAGAAGCTCGACAAGAAGCATGCGAAGGAGCTTCAGCGGTACTCTGGCTATATTGGATACGCCTCGCTTGCTGCAAGTGGAATACCTATAGTAGGACAGCCACTGTCAATGGGCTTAGGTAGTATGTCTGTGCTTGCAGGAGCAGGCTCGAAGTACTACGAGAACGGAAGGAAGCTGGGCTGGGAGGATGCTCCAGAAATAGCCACGGATGCCGTTCTTGAGGCGTCACCATACTTCAAGTTCACAAAGGCATTAGGCACCGCTAATAAGGTCGGCTCTAAGGCTGCACGTGCAGGAGGAGGTGGAGCACGTACTGTTCACGTGAATTTCAGAAGGCCAGGCGAGGTGCTTAACTTTGCAGACGACACGCATAACATTCATAACTCGTTAAGATAAACTTAGGGCGGTGGAGATACCCTTTTCCACCGCCCTAAGAAAATCATAAAACAGAATGAACGATATGTGTTTTTCTCAATACCTATTTCTTACTTTCACCCTTTGATATGATGTCATCCATCTCTTTGATGACCCTTGCGAACTCTGAGAACGGAGTCTTTTTCCCAGACACACCTGCGAGATCCATTGACATAAACTCAGCAAACTTAACGAACAGCTGCTCGCACTTCTCAATCTCCTCGTCTGTCGGCATATACTTCTTTGTGTCTTTCTGCATCGACTCGTAGGTCTTGTTGCACTTCTCGACAGCACAGTTGAGGTCTTTCTCTGTGATGAAACCGTCATTTAATAGTTGATTCCAGACTATTGATATAGGATGAGGATAGTTTCCGTGATCGCTCGTCATCAATTCATCAAAAACCTTTCCTTTCCTGATTAGGAATGATGTGAATGTAAGGTCATCCAAATTTATTGATCCCTTATCAATTATGACCTCTCCATTATTTAGATTCGGTATAAGCTCATAGAATCTATGTGTCTTAATCTCATCTATGTATTTCTTCAGTATCTCTTCCTTCTCCATGTTTTTTATCTTTATGTCACAAAGATAACGTTTTGATATGAGAAATCAAAAGATTATCATAGGTTTTCATTTGGATTATAGTTTCTTACTTGGTATTGTATATTGACTTTTATCTTGTCATTATGGTTGCTTGCATTTTGCAGGTACGAAGTGATTGTAGGCTCCGACACATACGAATAGCTCTGCGGATCAGGAACTGTCGTAGGTGCGCTAATATACGTGAAGTATGTCTTGCCACTTAATACGACTTCAAGCCTCAATGGGATCTGTCCACTTGGCTGGTCTCTTGGATCGTAATATATCCAGTCAACATCAATGGTAAGACAGCCATTGTTGTCAAGATATACTTCATCATTCTGAGATGTATGCATGATAGGACCAAATGCTATTGAGTAATCTCCAATAGAATTAGCAGAAACCCCATGCTCATCCATTGTCATAATTGATGAAAGTATATAATTCTGCAATGTTACTTTCTTACTGTGATTGTTTATCATATAATCACAACTATATGAAACACTCGGTTGTCCAACTACGGCAGCTTCAACAGAAGCAGTACAATGAGCGTCTGCAACTGCTGACAGTGCACCTGTGCCTACGCTCCTGTAAATGGTATAATCGCTGTCGTTAGCATTGAACGTATTCACATAGTCCCCATAATGGAAGTGTATGAAACTTGCGCTATTGCTCGATGGCAACGATATGTCTTCTGATAATGCGTTCCAGTCGGCGGCTACAGGAGTGGAGTTGCTTCCGAATGTTCTCTGATAGTACCACGTCTGCTGTCTCTCGTATGTTATGTTAGTTTGAACCTCAGACGACTTCCGTAATTGCATACTAACCGCACCGCTAAGACCACTTACATCAACCTTGTTCCAATAATTGTACTGTTCTGATGGCCCGTATATAATCTGCGTTCCATTGTTCTCAATGTAAGCCTCATAGTCTGATGGATTGTTTATAGGATTTATGTTCTGAAGATTCAGGTCGCTATCTATGCACAATATCCACAGATAGTTGTAGTTGGAGTCATTGATGATCGTGTTGTTGCTTGGTATGCTTACGAACTGCTGAGGAGTATCTGCCGTAGTGGAAAAAGCGTAGAACCATGAAACATTGTCTGTGCTTCCAGATGCACTAGTTATCATACGTACCATAGGGCTCTCAATAGTTCTGTCATACTCACAATAGTATCTGTTAGGCCCGTCTAAGACCTTCGTATAAAGATGGTCGTGTGTTGGTATAGTATTGTTGGACGGATTCTTATAGAAAATCTCATAGTCCTGCACATCTTCATTCACAAGCTGATTATCGCAGTACATCCTAAAGTGCAAGTATGGAGTATTAGGATTGTAATAAATCAGCTGTGTGTCTGATGACAGAGTACCCCATCCAGTGACAGGCACTGCCGTGCTTGCGCTGAAGGCATATTCCCAATCATACGTATGCTGAGGCTCTGGATTGATAGGGTCAGGATCATCTGGCTCGTTTATCGCCCACGCCTTCGTTATCAGCCTGTTCCCTGTGTAGTTGTGGTTAATGCCAAGCACGTCTGCTATTGCTGCCGTTACGCACATGTGTATGTTGACTATCCCAGCAAGTGACTCTATAAGCCCCTCCTTGAACAGCTGCAAGTATGTGTATACCCTCCTTTTCATATTATCTCTATAGTTATATCCTCACAACCTTTAAGCCTGCTCATCAGCTTCTCGAACGTCTTCCTTGAGTTCAGCACCTTCCCCTTCTCAAGATTTTGACCCACGATGAGACATCCTGCACTGTCCTCGGCAGTCGTCCCACAGTGAATAAGCACGCCCTCGAAGCCTTTGACATCTATCAGTCGTGGCAGCTTGCCACCGCATACCTTCTTGTAGAAGTCCTGCTGACTGAACTTTGGCGAGTACACGTTGAGTGTCACCTTGTATGTGCCAGATGGTATCGCCGTCTGTGCAGGAACCTTGATGCGCACTATGTCGTTCTTCAGCATCGACTGCTTCAGTCCCCTGTCCTTGTCCTCTATCGTATCGCAGAAGTACTCTCCGTTGAGGAACATCTTGCCTATCGTGTAGGTGTCCTTCTTGTATAGCCTGTTCACTGTTATCTTCATAGCCTTGTGTTTTCTCGTTAACCACTTGAACATGATGCAAATATAACAAAAAAAAATGACTGTTTCACAACAGTCATTCATGAGTTGTTATTGCCTATGATTATGGTTTGTTTCAATCCACGCACATAAGTGCGACTTATTTGCATAAGAAGTTTCTACAAGCCTCGTCCGTCTTAAACTTCACATACTTCCCTTCCGTATAGTACTTGCAACGCACGCAGAAGTACGTGCCGTCGTTAGCCCTGTTCATGAACTTCCTGTCCTCCACGGCATGAGCGCACTCTTCGCAGTAGTGGACTGCTGGCTTAGGCTTCTCCTCCTCCTTGAGCAGGCCCTGCTTTTTCAGGGCGTACTCCATCGCTATGTCCCTCTTCTTTGCCGTCTTTGTCATACAAGGTACAAGGTACAAGTCCGTACATTAGCCACATATCAAACATCTCCTGCAAGTCATCTGGAGAGAGATAATGATCCGTTAAGTCAATAATCGGTTCCATGCCTGCAAGCTCCATACTACCACCAATATATGAGTCTGTGATTGACAACCCTTCCATGCTTGTCGAGGTAGTCCTGAAGGAACCTGAAGTACCTCGCCCTCATTGCACGGTGAAGAGCCTCGCCGTCAATGCAGGATGCGTCATAACTACCATTGTGATAAATGGTATACATGGTTATCGAGTCCCTGCTATTCTTTATCGTATACAGGCTCGCAAACTGCCTGCGCAGCTTCTTCAGCAACTTGTTCTTCATTGTCTTTTCTGTTTAGAGCCGAGGACAGGAGTCGAACCTGCGCTTCCCCCACAAAACCCGAAAAAGAGTGGAACATGCCATCGGTCGTGCATGTGACGAAACCTCTACGTCGTACCTCGGCAAGTTGGCGCACCGTTGTGCGCCTTGAAATTAAAACGTAAATCTATGAACAAATCAATACTGAATGTCATCACGACTCAGCTTCCTTCATCACAAAGATAGCTATTGTAACATACTTGTCAAACTTTTAGAGCACCTTATTTCACTCTATATTAAAATTGTGCGTTTTAGGGAAGTAATAATATAATAATTTGTATAGAAGTGTATAACATTCGTACAATAAGGCAATAAAAAACTTCCAATCATCACGACTGGAAGTACATAAAAAAGATGAGAAATAATATTGCTACCTGCGTATGTAGTACCCGTTGGTACATCTTGGGCACACGCACATGGCTGAAGCAACGAACATGTTCCTTGCTATCTCGCCCTGCAGGTATGCCGCCCTTTCGCTCTTGCTGTCTACATCATAGTATTCGCTGATGTGCTCCACGAGATGCTTCAGCTCATGCTGTATCGTGTCGTACATCTGCTCGGCTGACGAGGCATGACCTATGACGACGATTGACCTTCTCTCGTCGGTGTTCGAGATTATGTACCCGTTATCCATCGTGTCGAACAGGTGCATAAGGTCGTCCATCGGGTCCTCTGAGCCAATCGTCATGATCTCGTCACTCACTTCTATGAAATCCTCTTTTGTCACTGGGTCATAGAAGCATGTGACATTCCATGCGTCATCGCCAACATCGAATACCTGCTTTATCATAGATGGTCCTCCCAATGAATAGGAATGCCCAATGCGCACATCTTCGCCGTGTAGCATTCGAGGACAGCCTCTGGGCAACAGTCGGGATCAAGAAGCGTCTCGACGACGAAGTTGCATCGTGCCGTGTCATCTTTGAGTGACTTCTGATAGTCGGCAATGGCCATGTTGTAGAGGTAGAGAGCCGTATATATCATACGCTCCTCTATCTCCACGCCATGGTTCTTCAATATGCCCCTAAGCTCGTCTATTGACACTCGCCTGATGGGCACCATTCTGCCATTTTCTCGTACCTTCATGTTGCTCACGGCAAATTCAGCAAGAGACTTGCTAAACTGTCCGTGGTTATAGTCCTCGTAGACTGCTCTTCCTTCAGAAACGTAGCTCCTCATTAGATATAGTATTCTGCGTCCTTAGACCTCTTGTATGGCTTTCCATACTTCCTTGACAATCTTCCGCCACGTGCATACTCACGATCCTTAGGTCCGTAGTAGCCACCCTGACTGTCATCGTAGTAGTCGTTTTCACCACCGTAAGCAGATTCATCTATCGTTGAGGTATCTGGCTCTTCGCTTGCTCCTCGCCGACTGAAATCTACACCTGCACTAAGGTCTGTACGTGATGTTGGATTTGTAGCTCTCATCTGCTGTTCTTGCTGTAACATCTGTCTAAGTCCAGCGATAGATTTTTTTCCGAGCTTACCATCAATAGGGCCGTCGTAAAGACCAATAGCCTTCAGTTTTCTTTGAAGAGCCTTAGCGGACTGCTGACCAAATACTCCATCAGCCTTAACTCCTAATGACTGCTGGAGCTTACCAACGCTATCTACATCTCCTAACTCTTTTAGCATCTGGCTATGATTGATGTTGTTCCAGTTTGCTTTACTTTGTTTTTTTAATGAGTTTTCAATAGATTCTAGTTTAGATATATATTTTTCTCTTTCGTCTTCAATAGATTGTAGCTCTGCATCTGTTGGAGTCGTCACATCTGTTACTGGCTTATTTGCAGTAAACTGAAGCTTTGGATTCTCAAGATCATCATATATTTTAGCTCTTATTTTAGCTCTGGTTTCTGCAATAGGTGATGGTGCATAATTATTAACACTTCCATCCTCATTTATACCTTGAAGGCCTCTATATCCATCTGCATATTCAGTTAGACTCGGAATTCTTCTATCAGAATGCCTGTATCTTTCAGCATTTTCTACTTGAGGGAATTTCCTTCTATAGTATTCTGCCATTTCTTCAGCACTTGTACTTGCCATACTTCTGTAGTATTAAATTTACCTGCCGTGCTTCAAAACACGGCAGGTAAAATGTTTACATATATCGTTTGCTAACTTTCTCGTCATCTGTGCGTCCCATGTCACGCATAGCGTCCTCATAGCCGCACTCATAACCGTCATTCCAGTCCTCATCATGGTCTTCTCCAGACTTGTGACCGTACTTCGCACGCATGGCATTACGCATATTCATGCGCATTCCATCTTTGTCAGTCCTGTTCTTTTTGTCGTTTACAATTATATATCCCATTGCTTATACAATTAGTTCTTGTTACACATCGACTTCAACATGCTTAGCATCTCGTCATTCTGCTTCTTCAGGTCCTCTATCTTCTTGTCAGTCTCGGACTGTTTCTCCTCAAGAGCCTTGATGGTGCGAGCCTGCTTCTTCTCGTCTGCATACCTCGGGTTAAGTGTCTCAAGCATCTTCTCGCCCTCAGTGACAACTGACTTATGATAGCCCACCATGTCGAGAGCCTTCCTCGACGTCTGTATCATCGAATCCACAAACTGCAGCATTGCCTCCCTGCTTCCACTGAACACCTCGTCGCCCTTCTGGGCTATCTCGACGTTCGTCGGTATCTCGGAGAATACCCTGTCCTTTCCGTCTACTGTCGCAGTGATAGCTATCACGCTCTGCTGCTGCAATCCATTGAACACGTTTGGAGCCGTCTGAGCCAGATACTTCGCCTGTGGCGCAGTCTTCTCCTTGACGACACCGACTGATAACGTCGGCTTGTCCGTCTTGGTGAGAATGTAGAATGGCGCTCCTGTGCCTAAAGAGTTGAAATCCATATATCCGTATTTATGCTGTTAATGGTGAGACCACCTGTAGTATGCCGTTATATCGGTCATTGAACACCGCTATGACTCCAGTCCCGACAAGGTCTGCCGCAGTCACCGACTGTCCACCGAACGCAGTCAGCTGTCTCGTCACGCCATTGAGCGTCAGTGTGACAGGAAGCGTTCCCGTGGTGCCAGTAGGTATTGCCGTTGAGATGCGTACGAAGAACAGACCAACTGGCGGAATGCGCCTGAATCCAAGCGCAAGGTCCACCGTCGTGTCACTTACCGTGACGTTCGACGTCGACATATATGGCGTGCCTTGCAGATTTGTATTTATATTCACACAGCTCATTGGCATCATATTTAGAAGTTGAACGTCGGTGCCATGGCTCCATATACGCCACCTCCAGTATACGGTGTGGTGTTTACTGCTGTGATGTTAGGATACTGCACTGGCACTGTCGGCAGCTGCTTTGCCGCTATATCATTTATCTTGGCCTGCAGCGGAGCAATCTGTGCATTCACGAACGCCATAATCTGGTTGGTCTGGTTTGCGTTGTCCTGCTGTCCCCTAAGCTGCGTGATGATCTCAGCCTGCGTGTCGATCTTCTGCTGCATCTCACGTTCCTTCAGTGCACAGAACTGGTCGTTCATCGCAATCGTCTGGGCGTTGATGGCCTGCAGTATGTTGTTCGTGTTACGCTCGCTCTGTGTCGTCAACGTATTCGTCTGCTGGCAGATCGCAAGTGCATCCGTGGCCCCCATTGCGCTTATGGCGCCCTTCACGTCACAGATGCTCTGCTGGAACTGCGAAGCCAATGCCGCATTGCCACTCTGGATAGAGTTAACTATCTGCATGAAGCCGACTCCCTGAGCGTTCGCCAAGTTGTTGATTGCCGAGATGACGTTCTGCACGCTCGTGTTCACGGTGTTGAAGTCCTGACCAAGCATCGTGCTGAGAGTCTGCACGGCCTGCCTGCTCTGCTCTCCCTGCGACGTGATTGCCTGCATCACAAGCTGACGTCCAGCGTCGCTCGAAATCTGATTTGAAAGGTACTCGGTGTTGCTTGCACCACGATTTCCTCCCCATCCGCCATTACCCCAGCCAAACATGCCAGCGATGATTGCGAAGCCAAAAAGGTCAACGAGCGAGCTGCCGTTTCCAAAAAGACCATTGTTGCCACCTACTGGAATGGAGAACGGTAGACTGTTGCTACCATTGCTTTCTGGCACCTGATAAATTTCAGCCATATATTTTTTATGTTTTAAGAATTATGATTACACAAAGTTCTATAACAGACAAGTCATTGACAACACCAATAATGATTTACTATCTTATTGTAAACAAATCTATTAATTCCCCCACCCCACCATCCTCAGCAGCCACCACAGGCACTGCCTGTCCTAATGGTTAATCCTTGCTATACCTCGCTTATCGTTACAGTCAAGTCTGTTGCAGGAACGTAGACGAGGACCTTGGTGCTTGTCTCTCCTATTGCCGATTGCTCACAAGATACTGCATTGTCGTCCGCATCTGTTGCTGTGACCGTTATGCTTGCATTAGCTGCGTTTACATATATCGCTATCGTGTCCGTAGTGCATGCCGTCGTTGGATAGTCGACCGTATACTCCGTGCTGTTGCTTACAGATACATTCACCTTGCTGAATGTTATGTCATAGTCCGTCTCATAGTCAAGTATCTGTAAGAACTTCTTTGCTATAAACCGTCCATGCCGTGCGGCTCCTTGCTTTAGCTCGCTCTGCTTGTACGGATGATAGGCGTCGTAAAGCCAGTGTCGCTTACCACTTGCATCATCCCAGAGGAATGGCATATTTGCCTCCTCGAATACGTCAATGATTGGCAGGCTTAGTCGCTTTGCCATCCACTTCATATCCCTCACACAGGCCCTCTGATTAGCCTGATTTGTATAGTTGTTCCTTAGCGGAGTACACACTATCATTCTTACATTAGGCCACGTCTCAAAAGCTCTCTGCACTATATATCTCAATGCGCCAGCAAGTTTACTGCAATCTACATTGTTTATGTCTATGACGTTGTTGCTACTTGTCATGAACGTCTGCTCCATGTACGTGTCATAGTCTGTACCATTGAGTTCTGCATCAGTCACCCACGCATAAGGACTTGACGTGCTTTCATCATTAGTGCATCCTACGACAAAGATGTAGTCAGGCGTAAACTGCTCAGCATGAGAAATCATCGACTCAATCTGCTTGATGTAAGTATTGGCAGTTGTCGTTATGACTCCGTTGGATATAGGAGTCGTGTCTCTTACTGTTGCACCGCCAGCTGCATTATTTCTTACTTCCTTTGGTTTGATGAGGGTATTAAAGAACGCCACCCAAGCTCCACAGTTTCCACTTTGAGAGTATGCTTTTATACTCTTGCCAAACGCTGTACTTGAAGTCGAGTCACCAAGTATTCCTATGTTTAGGTTGTTTACCTGCTTATGTCTCTCGTTTGCTTCTCTGTTGTTTATTACGCATGTAGCAAGCGTAAAATCCTCTGCATAGCAAAGCAATGCCTCGCTGACAGTCTCTACTCCTTCGCTAGTGAATTTCACAGGGAAGTATGCGTATGCTGCATTTGCAGGAGAAGTTATTCTAAGTACGTTGTTGTAATGGTTATTCGCAACCCCAACACTATAGTCGCCAGCAACATAAGTTTCTCCTATCAGGACAAAAGACGAGTCAAGGAACATTATGCGTCGAGTACTTTCGTATGCGCTTTTGTTTCCTACTGTGGCAAGTATATAATCCTTTCCTCCTTCCACTGGTGCGCATGGAATTGCGAGAGCCTTATTTTGTGTGTTAAGAGTTGTGGTCCCATCAGAGCCGACCGTTATGGTGCATTTCTCGTTTATGTAGTCATTCAGCGTCTGAGGAACGACTTCACTATTGATAGTGATATAGTGGTTGTCAGCCTTCCATTCATCGTTTCTTGTTGCTACTGTTATCTTTGCAGTAAAAGGCGGCAGTGTTCGGTAGTAGTTTTGCGTAGTAGAGAAAGAGTACATTATCCTATCTGCCTTGTCGAAACACTGCGTCGTGCCTGCGTAATACGACCCAGGGACGTAAGCGTTCCTTATGACATTCTCAACAGGTATCGTGTACGTCCATATTTTTCCAGATTTCCCATTTACCGTTTCGCTTGTGTATGTTGTAGAGACGATTGTGTAGTCCTTAGTGTCGTTTCCTTCGTCTGGACGCCAGTTGGATATGTAGCTTTTCCCTGCCTCGCCCATGCCTATGTAGTGATAGGTCTGATACTTGTTAGGGTAATTGGTATTTACATACGCCAGCGTGTCTCTATTTACTTCAAGCAACGACTCAAAGGCATCCTTGAAGTTTGCATACGTCCCATTGATGATTTGAGCAACGTTTGCAAGGTACTTCTCGTTTCTTGCTATCCTATCTATAAGACCATAGACAACCATTTCTTTAACTGCTGCACTCGTAGTGCCAACGGCAAGTGCGCTCGCCGTCACTGGCACGTCTACAACAACATTAGTAAGTGGTCCATCGGTATCCTCTGATGCGGAGATTAGTGCGTCAGAAGACATTGTAGCATACTCCGATGCACCTATTGCATTGTAGAAGGCATAGTGAATGAGGTTACTTTCGTCAGTCGTAGTTATCCTAACTTTTTCACCACGATAAAGCCTTACGTCAAAGATTTTAACATAATATCCGTATACCGGTTCATCTTCTCCGTCAGAGCCTATCTTTGTGTTCTGATTGGTCTGTATTGCAGTAAACAAGTCTTCCTTGTATCGCAAGTCAGCGATGTTCTCGCTAACGATGTTTATGACGCCCGTGTGTCCTGCTACTACTGTTGATAGTGCAGATACCTCACCGCTAAGAGTATTCACACCGCTCCTTGCTGTGCTGTCTATCGTCTCGGCATTCTCCAGTGCCGCTACATTCTCATTGATTTCAGCCACGCTTTGCTGCACTGTGCTAAGTGCGGCTGCCGTCGCAGCGTTCTCAGCAGGGATGACATTCACAAGTCCAGAGCCGTTCTTCTCAATCGTCACCACGCCCGTCTGACTGTCCGTTGCGACGGTTATGGAGTCTGGTGCAGGCTGAGCCTCCAATGTCGCAACCCTCCCAGCGAGCGAGGAGACGTTCTCTCTCGCCGCCTTGTCTACAATCTCGAACGACTCCACCGTGGAACCGCCCGAGACCTTCGCCTGTATATATGTCGCTTTCTTCGCCATGACTAACTGAATGTTATTTCGTACTCGTCCGTCTCACCAGTCACAAGGGTTGCCGTTGCGTTAAGTTCCTGCTTGACGCCTACCAGCTCCCATCTTGTCGTCGTAGTCGTTACGCCTCCGCTCTCGGTAGTAGTCTTTATGCAGCACCACTCTTCCGTCTGGTTCTCGCTCGCGTTGAAGTACAGGTATATGTCGCCTGTATCTGAAGTAGCAGACAGGTCGTCAAGGCAGTCCGCAAGAGTCTTGTCTACCGTCTCGTGCGTTTCAGGATCCTCCTTTGTCCCACTGACAGTGACTGTGCCAATTATCTTCAGAAGCCCTGAAGGCAGCGGGCCAGAGCCAGTGCCGTTCTTTATGGCAGTAGCAAGAGCCTCGTTAATCGTATGCTGGTCATACTGACCTCCACCATCAAGTATCTCCTCAAGATCCGAACCTTCTGTGACTACATCCCAAGCACTATCCTGATATACAAGAGGAAAGTCGCCTCTGTTAGCGGATTTCATAGTATAAGCGAAGCCTACCTCTGTCTTTCGTGTTGTATTATTGATTTTCGCTGTAGCCATATCTTAGATGTTTATAGTTATGTTCAACTTTCCGAAACCACTGCCAGCCTCTGCCGAGTTCGTTGAGAAGTATGCTTTGTAGCCAGTTAGCTGCACAGCCTTGTCTGGATAATAGAACGACTGCCCTGACACGGCAGCATCGAGAATTTCAGTACCGTTCTGAGTGACTGACGCAGTGCTTCGAGTAAGTATGCACAGATATGCCGCTGACTGAAGAGTGTTCGTGAAGCTGCCAGAGCCACCAGTCTGAGACACCTTTGTCGTGCTTCGTGTAAAGCCAGTGATTGTGGCAGGTACAGTCTTGCTTGTCACCCATCCATAATATACTGGAGCGATAACCTTTGCGCTTACAGCATCGCTGTTCTTTGTCAAACTGCCTGGGTAATCTTCTGGAGCAATCATGAAACTTTCAGATGCTATAGTAGTAGTTCCTGGGCCTGTCTGTTCCTTTTCGATCGTATATTCACCAATGTTATCAGTCCGTCCCCATCCTGTAGGTAGTGATGCTGCCTGTATTGCCGTACCCTTGTATGTAAGCTGCACCTTTGCGGAGAATACATTTGATGCAGCCTCGTCTGCGTATACTGAGCTGTTGTTCACGGGAGTAGTTACCAGAGAGTAGTTTGCCATTGCAGTAGCAAGGGCCTCCTCTGCGTGCTTCTCGTTATACAACTCCTCTGCGTACTTGTATACAACATCATCTGTCGTCACATTAGATGCGTTCTCAAGGTCGCTTATCCTTGCGCCGAGGCTCGTCTGCAATGCAGTTATCGAATCCCTCGCCTCCTTGTCCTTCACGACGTAGGTCTCTCCACCTATCGTCAGCTTGCTTGCGTATTTCGTTCCACTCATATATAGTTGTCTTTGTGATTTCCTGTTGTGTTGGAAAAAAGTAGTCGTCGCCCCAACAGTAGCAAGTGACCCACGATTCACGAGTGTAACCAATTTACGATTCAGCACCCCGACTTCGATCCACGATGCCTCTATGTAAGGTCGTTCGTGGCTTGCATATATTTATATGTACGCAAAGATACACAACATACCTTGTAATCATAGTGTCGTTTATGTTGTTGTAACTGCATTGCCCTCAAAAAGTATGTAAAACGTTTCATAGATATATATTTGTATATAACTATATGTAAGATTTTTATTACAAAAACTATATAACTTCTGATAATAAAACTATTATCGTCTGTCATAGATTTTTCGCTACGAATATCTTTGCGATAGTTTTGTTAAAAAAGCAGAAGAAATGGAAGAAGAGGAATTTAGCATGGATGACGTCTTCGGTGGAGACGAGGACATCATAGACGAGGGCTCTCCGCAGGGCGAGGAGTCCAATGACGGGAATATAGACGACATTGCTGATGACAAGTCGATCGAGGCCTTCATGGAGGAGAACGCAAGTCAGGGGATCGTAGGCGATGGAAATGATGATACTGGTGATAGTCAAGGTACGCCGTCCGACGACGACGAGTCTTCTCCAGAGTTCTATTCTTCCATTGCCAACTCGTTGGTGGAGGAGGGCGTACTTGACGAAGCCAATTCCGCAGAGATAGGCAATGCGCAGGATCTCGTGGAGGCAATGAAGAGACAGGTGTACTCGATGCTCGACTCAAAGCAGAGACGTATATCGGATGCTCTCGACGCAGGAATGTCTTCAGACTCCATAAAAGAGATGGAGGACAGGATAGACGGAATGTCAGACTACACGGACAGCCTTCTCAACTCCGAGACTGACGATGCACTTGAGGCAAGGAAGGAGCTGATATATCAGGCTGCTCTCATGAGGGGTCTTGACGAGGAGAAGGCGCAGAGGGAGGTTGACAAGTCGATAAGGGCTGCGACTGACATTGACGACGCATTCGAGGCGAGGGACTTCATCAATAATGTGTACCACAACGAGTACAAGAAGCTCTATAACGAGGCCCAGCAGGCGCAGAAGGCTGACTACGAGAGGGACAATGCTATCAGGCAGAAGACTACTGACTGGATAGTGAATGACTCGACGTTCGGAAGTCTACCTGAGTCCACAAGGAGGAAGGTGTATGAGAACCTGTATGGAGAGACTGTGAAGATGGATGACGGCTCTCTCGTGTCACCTGTGGTGGCGTTCTCCGAGAAGTACCCAGATGTCTACAACTATATGATTGGGACAATATTCACATTGACTGACGGGTTCAGGGACTTCTCTCACATAGGAGGGCAGTTCGCCAAAAAAAAAATTAACCAGAGTGTGAAGGACATCGAGAAGGCATTGAGGAGTACTGGTTCTGGTGGAGGAGGAACATACGAGTATGCTAACGACAGCTCTGACAGGTCTGAGGGAAAACAGAAATATGAAATAATATACTAACTAAAAAAGTAGAATATGGCAGGACAGTTAAACAAATACAAGGTCAGTCAGAAGTTCGTGCACTGGAAGGGCATGACCAAGGACAACCATCTTGCTCACATCAGCGAGTTGTTCGAGGCAGACGCTCAGAAGGGTTCAAACCACATGGTCAGGCTTTTCGCTTCACGAACTGGATGTCCTTCGTATGAGGCTATCTTAAATGACTATGGTATCAGGGAGTTCGAGGACGACAAGGATATTCGCTGGAAGGTTCTTGGTGCCACGGAGCGTAACATTCCTCTCGTGGAGGCACGAGATGAGAATGGTGTCGTGATCACCGACTCCACTGGTGCAAATATTGGTCAGAACAACTCTCCGTTCGAGCTCGTCTTCGCTGAGGACTGGTTTGAGCGTGGCGAGTGGATCGTCGGCAACCTGAATGAGCAGTACCCGATGCGAATCCTTGAGCAGGGTCGTCAGGAGGGCGTGAACACGGTGTACCGTGTCGAGCTTCTTGGCAATATCGCAGGTGGTATTCCACGTGAGCGACTGCTCCGAGGCGAGAAGTTCAGCGTAGAGTCGACGTATGTCGAGAGGGAGCTCTCCCGTGAGGTGGGCACTGTACGCTTTGCTGCGCCTGTCTCGATGCGTAACGACTGGACGACCATCCGTCTCAAGGCTGAGGTCTCTGGTAAGCAGGTTCTCGACAAGATTGCGGTATCAATACCAGTCGTGCGTCGTGACCTCAAGACTGGCAAGCTGAGCGAGAGCCACATAAACCACTGGATGCAGTACGTGGACTACGAGTTCGAGCAGCAGTTCGCAGGAAACAAGAACAGGGCTCTCGTCTATGGACGCAGCAACCGTAACGACAATGGCGAGTACCTGAACGTCGGCGACTCTGGCGAGGTGATTCGTATCGGTGCAGGCCTTCGTGAGCAGATGGAGTTCGGCTACACGAGGTTCTACAACGAGTTCTCCATCGACCTTCTTGAGGATGCCCTTGAGCAGATCTTCTCGAACAACAACACTCCGTTCAATGAGACTACGGTTCATATCCACACTGGCAGGCGTGGTGCTATCGAGTTCAACAAGGCTGTTCAGGAGCGTCTTGAGTCGAGCGGCTGGCAGAGGTTCCAGTTCAATGGCGACTCTCTCGGCATCATCTCGAAGGCTTCGAGCCCGATTCATAAGAACGCACTCAAGGCTGGCTATCAGTTCACGGAGTATATCGCATCGAACAACCTTCATCTTATCCTTGTCGTCGATAGCATCTATGACGATCCGTACCGCAACAAGATCATGCACCCGAAGGGCGGCGTGGCAGAGTCGTACAGGTTCGACATCATGGATATGGGTCCGTCCGAGGAGGCGAACATCGTCAAGTGTCGTATCGCTGGCGAGTTCGGCAATCCTGCACGTGGCTATCAGAGCGGCATGAGGAATCCGTTCACGAAGTCGAACAGCAACAACTACATGAGCTGGGACATCGACTCTGCGAAGATTCACAAGATGGAGACGTTCGGCGTGGTAGTATACGACCCGACGAGGTGCTTCTCCCTTATCCCGAGCATCTTGCAGGGGTAGTCTAAATATTCATTCGTCATGGCGGTGGAGCGATCCACTGCCATGAATGGATGATAAAATCAAGGAACAACAACAAAAGGAGAAAATAATGGCAAGGAAGAAAGAAGATGATGTTGCTGAATTTGACAGCACGGTAGTACAGGAGGAGGATATAACGAGCCTCAACCCATTAAGGAACGAGACTGTGATAGTGAGATACATACAGAAGAAGTCGAAGATGTTCGATGACCCCAAGCACATACTGTTTGGAGGACTGTCAGAGAGTGTCACGAGGACTTTCTCTGTACCGCTCTTGCGTAACGGTCAGTTCGCCAATATACTCACGAACGCTGAGAAGAAGTTCTTCGAGAGGACTATGGGGTTGCAGGAGGGTGCTCTGAGCGTACACAAGAAGGAGAACAACTATTGGAGCAGCAAGAATCCAGAGGCCACCGTCAATCTGAACAAGTATGACACGTATCTGGACTTGAGCAGCCCGATAGACTACATAAAGTACAAGATACTTCTCGCAAACAAGGATGTCATCTGTCCAGACTCAAAGACGTTGCAGGACTACCCGAAGGAGTCTTATCAGTACGTTCTCATCAAGTCGAACGACGAGCTCGACGACAAGAAGAACAGGATGACCAACATCATGGAGTGCTACAAGGAGTATGGCAAGATCGAGAGCGACGCATACAAGCTGCGCACTATCATCGAGCTTATCATACGCAAGCCTCTCGCTGACAACACGAAGCTCAGCTGGATGCAGGTCAAGTGCAATGACCTCATGCAGGAGCAGACTAAACAGTTCCTTGCGACAATCAAGGATCCGCTGCTCGACACGAAGATACTCATCAGGAGGAGCGTCGAGAGCGGCATGCTAAGCAACAGGGCAGGGCAGTACTACATGCGAAGGGACGGCAGTCCGCTATGCGGCAATGGCGAGGAGCCTACGCTCGGAGTGGCTGCAAGGTGGCTGAACGAGCCTAACCATCAGGATATAAAGCTGTCTCTCATGGAGAAGCTGGACGACAAAAAGTTGGATTAACATGACGACACAGGACTTCATAAATACGTTTGACATATTCTTTAACAATCTGATGTCCAACAGGGCACCAGAGGTGAACGTGTACGAGAAGTCCGTGCTTCTTACTATCGCACAGGAGGAGATCGTCAAGCAGATCTATGAGAACAAGTTTGAGGGGGACGAGGAGAAGAGAAGATGTCTTGACGTTCTTCTTGTGCATAGTGAGGATGAGAACCTGATGACACCGAGTGACGTCATCATTGGTGATGGTTTCAGGCACTATGTCGCAGAGCTTCCGAGAGACCTGTGGTACATAGTGTTCGAGGGAGGGAGGTACGAGGATGACGCCACCTGCAAGGGCAGTGCGCTTATACCTGTCGTGCCTACTATTCACGACTACTATCACAGGGATTCGAGGAATCCGTTCAGGGGGCCGTCGGCGAACAGGATTCTGAGGCTTGAGAGACCACGAGGCAATGCCGTGGAGCTTGTCAGCAAGTATCCTATGGCAGCCTACATACTCAGGTATGTGAGGAGACCGAAGCCAATACTTCTTGCGGACTTCTCAATGGGCGAGTTCAAGGGGCTTGACATACATATCAGGGGAAAGCAGTATACAGATGCCGTTCAGTGGATAGAGACTGAGGGGCAGTACTTGCCGAACTCCGATACCGAGTCTCCTTGCGAGCTGAACGACCTGCTCCACTATGAGATAGTACAGAGGGCTGTCGAATATGCAATAGCAACTTACAAAGGACAATAACAAATAAACACAAAAAGATATGGCAAATTTTTCTGTAAACAGAGTAAATCAGTTCTATGTCGTCAACAAGGTAGCTGCTGATGATGACAAGGATGCCAATGGTCATCTGAAGAAGGATGGCACGGTAAAGGCAGGAACGATTCTTCCAGTATACAATGCCACATATAACGATCTTCGGTTCGAGTATATGAGTCCAGGCGGCGTCATCACTACGGATAGGATCGAGCTTGACAAGATCATGTGGAACAAGAAGGTCGATGCTCTTGCTCCGTCGCAGGTTCGTCCGCTGAAGAAGGTCAAGTTGACATTCCTCGCAGATACGAACGTGCTTCCGAACGAGACGTACACGGCAATCATGAATATCGGTCACTGGATTGGTATTGATGAGCGTGACAAGTATGTCATCGTTGCTTCTGTCTATGGTGGAGAGGTTACTGGTGCGGAGCTTAATCCTGGCGACGATCTTGGTGGCACGGAAGCTATCGAGGCAAAGCAGAAGAGTGAGCTTCTGTATCGTCTTGCAGTGTCGTTCGCACGCAATATGAGCAAGGATCCAATTCCACTGTTCGACATCTATCTCAGCACGGACGGAAGCGCATTGTCTGCTAAGGTTGAGGTTGGTGCAATCTCTCCGTCTGTAGAGGCAGCTGGTGCTGCAACGGCATATACGGCAGGCTATACGTCAATAATCTTCAAGGAGCGTATCGACGCAACGTATGAGAGGGGTATCGGTACTGACTACGATCCGATTCGTCTTGAGCTCTCAGCCAAGAAGATCACGCAGAACAGTGCAGAGGTGAAGTGGGCTGCAATCGAGGACGTTACGCCAGTCCCAAGTCTAAATGCTGACAACTCAAAGCCTGATAATTACGTAGCTCCTGCAAAGGCCTCTGTCTTTGGTGCTGGTGCGACAATGGCAAACGCCTCGTACTACGGCAACGGTCGTGTAGTAAGCGATATGGAGTACTTCTTCATGGGCGAGCGTGGAGATCAGGAGCGTCATGCACACTGGCCAAACTATGTCAAGACTGAGTATCTTGTAGACAATCCAGACAGCACCATATTTGACATGCTGAACATCCACTTCTATCGCACTCTTCCGAACGAGGCTGTGCAGAAGAGCGAGAAGGACATCACGCTTGTATTCCCTCACTTTGATGCAGGTGGCGACGATGCTGGTATCATGACTGCTCTCGTGTCCGCAGTCAGCACGGCGACGAGTGCCAAGTTAGCACTTTAGTAACGAATTGTAAACAAAAGCGATAAGCATAAAAGGAGGCACGACAATGTGTCTCCTTTTATATTATTTTTGCTGAAAAGGTATTGAGATGATACGTTTCAACGAGCTTGCTATATCGAACAACGGCAGGAACCTCATCATAGACGCTGAGGTAAGGGACATGCCGTACTACAAGAATGGCGACGACTTCACAGTGTTCATAGACAAGATATATGTCGTGGTTGCTGGGCAGTATACAGACATGAGCGACGCTGAGAAACCAGACAATCATGTGTATGAGATTTCGATGGGTGACGACGAGGAGCTTCACAAGTATCGCACTGTTCTCACTGACAGGGAGGTGTGCGGACTTCATGATGAGCTCCTGTACGTCATAGTCAAGACGAAGGGCACGTTTGCTGACGGTACTCCATGCGGCATGGACGACGAGTACACTCTCGGTGCCGTGTACTGGGAGGGACCGATATACCACAAGTTCATGGACGACATCTGTGAGCTTGGCAAGAGGTGCGTTATACCACGTGACTTCATAGACACTCACTTGAGGCTTGTGGCACTTAAGGCTGCTATAGAGGCAGGGCAGTACGTTGCTGCTGCGAGGGTATGGGACGAGTTCTTCAAGCACGGCAGGCACGAAGTCAATCACATAAGACCATCAAAAGGATGCGGATGTCATGGATAGGTATGTATATGATGTCATAAAGCAGTACTACAAGGTTCTGTCGTACGTAGGGTACAAGAACGACGAAGAGGTGAAAAAGATACTCGCCCTGACATACATCTATGACATGACGCAACACGACACTCACGGCTTTCTGAGACATGAGGACTACAAGCTGATAGAGAGGGCTCTGCTATGTCTAAACTGCGGATGCACTGTGCCGTTCCCGAGACTTTACGATCCGAAGGTCATAGAGAATCAGTGCCCTGACAGCTGGAGTGACGAGGAGAGGCAGAGAAGAGCTGATGCAGAGGAGACTGTTGTCGTGAAGAGACCAGAGGTCGTGGAGCACGTCGAGGTCATAACGCCTAAATACGATGACAGTACAGAGACACTTACACTAAGTTTATAATACAATGAGCAGACTTCATTTAGGAGACATATCAGAGCTTGCGTACAGGGTTGGTGCACTGGAGGACGAGCAGGACTTCATAACTGAGAGGCAGAACAGGGCCATCGCCAAGCACAGGCAGCAGGACGGCAGGCTTGACAGGCTTGAGGACGAGCATGATATAGACCATCCAGAGTATGCGGAGGACGAGTATGGCGAGGTAAGGCCTATGCGTCACAGGAAGCACTGGGAGGGTAGAGGAAGGTACAGGTATGATCACGGTCTATGCTGTGGCGGCTATCACTGGAGGAAGAGGCCACGCAGATGGTATGACTGGTAAATGACGACATTATGGGAAAGCGTAGAATAGGAGAACTGCTCAACAAGGCTATATATGTTGGCGACAGGAACCTCGTAGGATATAACGAGTACTATGCCACCATCGACGCTAACAACAGGCATGTGACAGGTCTGTATTCAAGGGACAGGAGCTACGGCTCTGAGAGCGACATCAGCGGCTTTGCTCTCGCATACGGTGACAGGAGCAAGTCGAAGGATGTATGGAAGACTGGTTCTGGCGGTGAAGGTGGTAACGCATCTGTAACATACGAATCAGCATCTGAGAAACTTATATTCAATAACGTATCAATAACAGTATCGTAATATGGCAAAAAAACAAGTAGAAAATAAAGGTAATGGAGATAGTAATGGAGCTCCAAAACCACAAGACGGTAAAAATACTACTTCAACTACTACGACACGAAGTGCTAAATCAGCATCTCAGACTAAATCTAAAGGTGTTGCAAGTGGTAAAACCACAACAACTACTACACAGCCTGAGCCACAGGGTGGGCAGGGTGTTGCACCTCAACCTCAAGGTAATGGAGCCTCGCAGCCCACGACAACACAGCAGACCACTATACAGGGAAGTCAAGGTCAAGCACCTCAGCAACCTGCACAACAGCCACAAAATGGCACACAGCCTCAACAGGGACAGCAGCAGTCTCAAGGAAACGGACAGTCACAGACTCAACAACAGGCTAAAAGAGGAAACGGTACAAGACAGAGAAATGGTGCTCCAAGAACAAGGACTGGAAGAGCAGGTAGAGGTGGAAGAGCTGAAGTTCCAGTAAAACAAGTTGGAGCAGTAGGCAAGATAGATAAAGTTAAAGACTGGTGGAACACTAAGCCTGACGGAACGAAGCCTGCATCTTATACAATGAACAAGTACTGGGAGCGAAGGATCGCAGAGGAGGAGGCTAAGAGAAGAGCTAACGCAGGTGCTGGTAAACCGCAGGCAGGACAACCAGCGGAGAAGCAAAAGCCTCAGTTCAACTGGCACAGGTCGAATCATGCCAACATATCGAAGCTGCTCAATGGCGACGTGAACTCAATAAAGAAGCTACAGAAGGAGCTCAGAGTGAAGGAGGATGGCATATTCGGCATGCAGTCCGCTCCTGCCCTACAGAAGGTCATGAAGGAGCGTGGTCTCTATGACGGTCCTCTTGACGGAAAGATAGGAAATTTAACGAAGGCTGGCCCTGCAAAGATGATGAACGGTGCATCGAACACTGGCGAGATACTGCACAGGTTTGTCAGTCAGAAGGGGAATGGTGCAGCTCCTGCTGCAATGGCCGAAACAGCACCAGAGACTGAGCAGGTGGCACAGGATGAGCTTGCAAGACAGATAGCATCGCCTGAGAAGCTGCATGGGTTTAACCCAGAGTTCCCAGTAAGGAACGTCATGGATCCTGAGTACATGCAGCTACAGAGACGCAAGTTCGCACGTGGAGGTTACGTGTCATACAAGAAGACGAGGGACTATGAATACTATATTTGATTGTTGTGGAAAGTGTGTGGCACTTGGCAATGTCGAGTATTGGGCATTGCTGAGTGCCTATTTTTCGTTATCTTTGTAGCTAAGAACAAGTGGTATGAGCACATACAGGGAAGTTGTATATATGGTTCTTGACAAGCTCAAGCTGGCAGGTGACGACTCCTACTTCACAGAGGAGCATGTTATATTCATGCTTGACAAGGCAAGAGCATTCCTGCTGAAGAAGTATTACGAGACACAGAACAAGGAGCTTCCTGAGAGCGTCTATCAGACGATATGTATAGACCTTATGCCTCATGGGCTCATACAGGAGATAGCATGCGAGACTGGCACGTGGCTCAGGAGCACCAAGAAGCTGCCAAACCTTATCAACGTCGGGAAGAGGAGTCTGTATCCTGAGAACTTCTTCGTAAGGGAGATAGAGTTCGTAAAGAAGGAGCGCATGAGGTATGTTGGCAACAACAGGTACATGCAAAGCATACTGTACGCCACCATCGACCCTGAGCACTATCTGTGGCTGAAGAGCGCAAATCCTCAGTTCCTGTATCTGAAGAGGGTGAAGCTGAACGCAGTGTTCGAGAACCCGAAGGATGCTGACGAGATGTCGTGTGATGGTGCGGAATGTGACGTTCTCGACATGGAGTTCCCTATGGAGGAGGCCTTCATAGAGACGATAATCGAGCAGGTGTCGCAGGAGCTCTACAACCCGACATTCATGCCAGAGGACGAGGTGAACAACTCTAAGGACGACAGGGGGGATTCGCCAGTGCCGAAGCAGCAGCCGCAGAAGAAGGTAGCAACAGACACAGATAACACAGAACAGCAGCAGTCATGATGATGGGAAAGTACGACAGGTCAAGACTTGTCACGGCAGGAAACAGGCAGATAGCAGAGATGCTTACCTCCACGAAGAAGGAGGCGAGACAGCTTGAGCCCATATTCGACACGATAACGGACGTGATATTCGACGAGCTCCTGAAGGGCGAGCTTGTCGAGCTACCGTACTCGATGGGCATACTCCATATCAGAAAGAGGAGGAGGAGCATAAAAACTCAGGAGGACGGTACTGTCAAGGCAATAGGATACAACACGGACTGGGGTGCGACGAGGAAGCTATGGAGGGAGGATCCGAAGGCACATGAGGAGAAGAGACTCGTGAAGGTGATAGACAGCAACCCTTACCAGTACAACCTCAAGCTGTTCAAGGGATGCCTCCAGCATAACATACCTATCATCCTGAAGTCCACCATGAATTTCAGAAAGGCACTAAACAGGGCGATAGTTGACAATCCTGACTTTGACGTGATAAGCACGCCGAACAGGCTTAGCGAAATGAGCAGGAGTAAAAAGGGAAAGTATGACAGAGCAGACGATAAGCATAAGGCAGATATTGGATGACCTTCTAATTCATCCTCTACTCAAGGACATGACACTTGAGAAGGTAGTGAGGTACACTGTCAATTTCATGAGGATTCTCGGTTGTCCATTCATCTTCACGGAGAAGACATGCAAAATAGAGATACGCAACCATAAGGCTGCGCTTCCATGCGACTACTATCAGATAGTACAGATGCGCACGGAGAAGGAAGTCGTGTATCAGCTTGCGCAGCACTCATTTCATAGCGTGGACTACAGCGATGACATGACAGGGCCGACGTACAAGATACAGGGAGGTTTCATAATATCATCAGAGAGGGACGACGATGCGACTCTCGTGTACTCCGCTATATGCACGGACGAGGACGGGTTTCCAGTTCTTCCAGACAACAGCACATTCATACGTGCGCTTGAGCTGTTCATAAAGAAGGAGGAGCTTACAATACTATTTGAGCTTGGAAAGCTTAACTTGAACATACTAACTAATGCTCAGCAGGAGTACGCATTTGCCGTCGGTCAGGCCACGACTGAACAGAACAAGATGACGATAGACAGGATGGAGAGTCTGCGCAACTCCATAACGACACTTGTAAGGAGGGCTACTCAGCACAAGCATGGCTACGAGTGGCTTGGTGCGCAGGAGGAGATTAAGATACACTAAAATGGGAAGACAGAGGAGTACTGTAGACGTAACGGGGATGAACAGGGATCTGGCACTTAGCAGGTTCGACCCTAAGTTCAGCTATGAGAACAAGAACATACGTGTCTCGGCAAGGGACGACGAGAGCACCATGTATGGCATAAGCAACGAAAAAGGTACTCTTCTTATCGAGGATGTCAATGTCTCTGGCACCATCGTAGGATCGTTCACTGTGAACGAGTTTGTAGGCTTCTTTTCCTATGATGACGACTACGACTACATCACTGTATACAAGAAGACGGGCAGCACGGACTTCGACCTGTTCCTGTCATGGGAGGGTACAGGTCTCGACTTCGCATCGGTAGACACTTCGCAGCAGGAGATTGAGACAGTCGTATATGTAGAGGCTGCTAACAGCATAAGGGTGTATTGGGTGGATGGCGTTCACGAGCCTCGTGTCATTGATTTCAAGAGGCTCAACGAGAAATATGGCGTAAGTATCACGGAGAGCGACATAAAGGCTGACTACTTCTCGTTCCTTCCTAAGATTAGCATAGTTGACAGCTGGAATGTGAAGAAGAACTACAATGGCTACTTCTTCTCAGGCACCGTGCAGTTCGTCGTAACCGAAATCGTCAATGGCAACGAGAGCAACATCGTGTACTACTCTCCTCTGTACTACTGTAGCAATGACAACGAGAACATAGGCTTCGCTCCTGACAACCTCACAACTGGCAACTCTTTTGACATCAGCTTCAGCATAGAGGAGTCTTCAGATACGATAAGCCAGTACATGGTGTATGCGATACACAGGGCTGTCAAGGACGGCACTCCTCAGATATTCAGGAAGGACGTGGCGTATGCGCAGAGCGTGAGCGTCACCATGAGCGGTGACGAGGAGGCCGTGGAGAGCTCGTACCTGACGTTCAAGAACTCGATCGTAATGCACGGTGTGAGGACAATGGAGCAGAAGGATGGCACGCTCTTCATGGGCAACTGGAACACTGAGGACGAGAGACACGAGGACAGGACTGACATATCAGTAACATGCGAGAGACATAGGCATATAGACGACGGAGTGTTCAGCAAGGCTGGCTATGCTCATAAGTCGCAGCTTGCACTCTCCTCGTTCGACATAGGGCATTTCAAGTACAGGGAGAGATATGCGCTCGGCTATCAGATAATGGACGAGAAGGGTCATTGGAGCACGCCTGTGCTGATAAAGAACGGCGACAGCAACACATGGGAAATGTCACTGTCACCTCTGCACGGCAGCGGACACATAGAGCTGCCTAACTTCAGGGCTACGATAACCAATGTAAATGGTGTCATGGTACGTCCAGTCGTGGCGTACATGCCAGACTCGAAGAAGAGGACACTGTATCAGGGTGTGCTGACCCCTACCATCTTCTGCGAGAAGGAGAGGGTTGAGGGAACATGTCATGCAAAGTTCTCGCCGTTCTCCCGTATGGCAGTCGATGACCTCGCAAAGGAGGAGAAGGTGAATCCGTCACTGTTCTCGTTCCTCGTCAACGACCAGAACACGAGCAGCAGCATATCAGCCTTTGACGGCAATGACAGTGTTGTGGAGAATGGTGCATACAGAGAGACCAAGGCCACTACCGACATGTCGTGGAGTCCGCTGCATCTTGACGAGATGGGATATGAGTCATTTGGGAATGCAGAGAACGGAAGCTCTCTTCCTGAGTGGCAGCACCTGAAGGAGCTTGGCTCCATGCCAAACTGGAACTGCGAGTTTCAGAGCTCTTCGATATACAGGGGACTCAGGGAGGGCGTGCACTCCGAGTTCGTAAGACTTCTACAGCTTGAGAACGACCTCAACGACAAGTTCATGAGGCATGACAACTCAAGGTACTTCGTCGATACGTCTCTGCTGACGTTCCACACTCCCGATGACATAGTGTACGCTGTTGCAGGTGTAGACAAGAAGATAGAGCTCATTGGCTGCGTTCATGGTGCAGGCTTCGTGTCCGATACAAACATACTTGCCTCTACTCCTACGCTGTGGAACAACGATGTTCACGCATCAGGAGGAGAGGGCTTCGTAGGCCTAAAGCCATTCAGCATGACTGGTGCTTCATGTGCCATGACGCTTCCTAACTGGAAGTCTGCCATATTCCCAAATCAGGGAAATTCCGACAAGGGAACGCATGACTCCATATACTGGGCGGTGCCGCCGTTCGGATATGACGACTTTCTCGGACTATGGGATAATGGAGGCGACTCAAGTACTGAGAGGGAGGACTCTAAGCTCATATACAAGCAGCTCGCAAACTACAGGTACTGCGACGGAACGTACTACTATGCTGATGACACGAATTTCTCACGCAAGACGTGCGAGCTCAGAAAGTCGTCTGCAATAACTACCATAAACAACACTCTCATATACAGGGGTGACGAGGACACCGTGATAGCCATGAATCCTATCATAGTGTATGTTGACAGCGTACGTCCTGGGGCCTTTATGCAGCAGACGCTTCTAAGGCTCATAAACAACGACAGGGTGTTCATGCTGTACGGAGATGCAGGTATAACAGGCGTGAACAAGGATGCGCTGTATAAGGTGAACTTCTACAACGCATGGATGATGGTCGAGAACAGCGGTAGCTTCATGTATTCAAGTGTAGATGGAGACACCATTGCGAACAACTACGGCGAGTATTTCGGATGGGCGAATAATCCAGGGCTTGCAATTACTGGCGCTGACTTTGACGATCCGAGATCATGGCTGTATGCTGCAGGAAACTGGGCTCAGAATCATATAATCAGAAGATCGGCAGCCGTCAATCTGAAATACAAGTCAACGCCACATCTTGTAGTGAACCTCGGATTCAGCAATCCTATAGAGAACACGTCGTTCTACATAGATGAGCTGTTCAGGTATGACTGGCTCGTGTATGACGTGGAGAGCAAGACGTTCAAGAGGACTACTGAGTTCAACTGCAGCAAGAAGGCCTTTCCGAAGGCTGACGGCACTGTGCCTGCAAGCACAGACCTTGACGACCCTACTGCATCAACTGGAGCGTCATTGTGGCTTGCTGACGTGATAAACAACGAGACTGAGCAGGATATAGAGCATCCAGACCTTGAGGCTTGGATGGTGGCAGGCGAGGCTGTCAAGGTGACTGACGGAAGTGTTGACTTGCGATGGGTTCAGGGTGACTGGTACTATCAGAGGTACGACTGCCTGCGCACATATCCTGAGAGCACAGAGGACAAGAATCAGGTAGTCGAGATACTGTCGTTCTATGTCGAGACGAGGACTAACCTCGACGGGCGGTACGACACGCACAGAGGCAAGGCCTTCCTACAGGCGAGCCCAGACAACTTCGGCGTGATAAACCTGTCATACACGCAGCAGAACAACTACTTCACGTACTACATGCCGAACAGGTTCGCCAACAATGTCTATACGCACCCGTGCACGATAGCATGGTCTCTGCCAAAGATGCAGAACGCAGTGATAGACACATGGACGAACATAACAGGTAGCAACATACTCGACTTCGACAGCGACAAGGGCGACATAGTAACGCTTACAAGGTTCAACAATGAGATATACTGCTTCCAGCCGCAAGGACTGTCTCTCGTGATGTATAACAACAGGACGCAGATTGCAACTACTGACGGTACGCCAATCGTGCTTGCTAACAGTGGCACGGTAAATGGCAAGCAGTACATCCTTGAGCATGGTGGCGCACTGCACAACTATAACGTCAAGGCGACGGACAGCGCACTGTATTTCGTCGATGCGTACAACAAGCAGTTCAACGCCTTCTCGCAGGGTATAAAGCCTCTGTCCGAAACGCTCGGCTTCCATAGCTGGATGTTCGGCAGACAGACATGCGAGGACATGATAGTCAAGTACGACAGGAGGAACTTCAGCATATACATAATAAACAGGACGGACGCTCTTGGATTCAATGAGAAGCATACGCAGTTCGAGAGCTTCTATTCGTACGAGAACTCTTCAGACGTTCTCAACATTCTTGAGGACTCGTACATACTTCACGGCAACAGGATGTGGGGAGTGAACATGGGAGAGTACAACAAGTTCTTCGACGTGTACTGTGACTACTATGTGGACTTCGTTGCTGGAAGCCAGAGACCGACGGACAAGATATTTGACATCGTGGAGTTCAGGGGAGACCTTCTGAAGAAGGATGGGCTGCTGTATGACAAGGAGTGCCCATTCACGCATATCAGGGCGTACAACGAGTATCAGACTACTGACGACGTAAAGCTCGACTTCAGGCAGTTCATGGTGTCAAACCTGAAGAACAGGTTCAGAGTATGGAGGTCGTTCGTGCCGAGACATTCGCTGAGGGAGAAGGGAAAGATATTCGAGCGTATAAGAAATCACTATTGTCATATAGTATTAAAGTTTGAACAAGACTCTATTTCCGATGAGGAAAAGAAAAACAGACGTGCACTTATACACGACTTGAACTGCGATTACACAGAATAGTTCATTTGTGTAACAAAATCACTAAGAAAATCATAACATTTATATAAAACCACTATCTTTGCTACAAAAGACAGTGGTATGAGTGTATTGGATGGGTCATGGCAGTACAACGACAAGTTTGCTGGCCAGAATGGGAAATATAGGAACTATGCTAATCAGGAGGAGCTTGACGCATCAAGGGCAAATGGAAGCAAGTTCAACATCGGCGAATATGGTGCTGCCATAGGCGAGGTTGCCGACCTTGCAAACAAGGGCATTGGAAATCTTTACACTAAAGGAAGGAACGCATACGACAGCGACGTGCTGAGCACCGCATACGGAGACTCGTCGGCAGATCCCGCATTTGGCAGGATTGGCATAAGGAGGAAGGCGAGGGAGATGCAGCGTGGCATCATGAACAACTCGTTCAACAGCCAAGCTATGAACAGTGAGGACATGATGAACGACCTTCAGAACGGTTCCACATTCAATTATACCAACGACGTGTCTGGGAAGACGAGGGGAATGTCTATATGGCAATCTGCTTCCAATGGTGCCGCACAGGGTGCGAAGTACGGCAGCGTAGGTGGCCCATGGGGAACGCTCTTCGGTGCGATAGGTGGTACCGTAGGTGGACTAGCAAGCGGAATAGCAGGAGTCGTCAACGGCAAGAAGAGACTGAGGAGTCTTCAGGATGCGCAGAGGTATGCGAACAACCGTAACCAGATAGGTCTCACAAACTCAATCAACAACATGGAACAGAAGAAACTGAATGAGATGTATACGAACAGCCTGAGCTGCGGAGGCCGTCTCTTCTCAAGGAAGGGAAGAATGTTTGCCGAGGGCGGCAAGATAAGCAACAAGGAGCAGGGAATAAAGGGGATAACGGAGTTCAACGCAGGAGGCTCGCATGAGGAGAACCCTTATGGTGGTGTTCCTCAGGGGATAGCCGAGGACGGACTGCCGAACCTCGTCGAGGAGGGAGAAGTCAAGATCTCAAACATCACTGGCGAGGACAACCAGTACATCCTCTCGAACAGGATAGTTGTCGATGCGAAGATGGCAGACCAGTTCGGAATAGACAAGAGCGTAGTGGGCCTCACTTATGCGGCTGCATTCAAGAAGCTCTATAACAAGTACAAGGAGAGGCAGGGCAGTCAAGAGGTGAAGAACGAGATAGCAGACCTGTGCAACAACTTTCAGAACGCACAGGAGGCGATAAAGGAGATACAGGACATGCAGAGGAGGGCTGCCGCAATGAAGTCTCTCACACCAGAGCAGAGGCAGATGATTGAGCAGGAGGAGCAGCAGGCTCAGCAGCCGTCTCCAGAGGAACAGGATCAGGCTATGCAGGATGGCATACAGCAAGGCTTGCAGGAGGGAGGTACGGAGCAGATGGAACAGCAGCAGCCTATGGGTCAGTCGCCGATGGAGCAGCCGATGCAGCAGGGTATGCCGCAGGATGCTATGATGCAGCAGACGGGACAGCCAATGATGAGCAGAGGAGGAAGGATGTTCTCAAGAGGCGGCAGGATGTTCGCTCACAGAATGGACGGCAACAGTGGGAAAAGCGAGGTGACGATATATGGCAGTGACAGCTATAAGCCGAGGCCAGTGCAGGAGAAGTGGGGTGACATATACAACCCAGCCACGGACAGCATATACATGCCTGGCGACGTTACGACATATAAGTCACAGAGGGTAAGTAATACGACTCCAGCAGACAATGCAGGCAACGCTCAGGCGTTCTGGGGTATGTACGACATGATGGGTGTTGACAGGGACAAGGCAATCTCGAACGCACGTTTCGCCCCTGTATTTGGAAACATCGGGGAGGCATTATCCAAGGACTATAGGCAGAGCCCTGCGAAGTATATGGACCTGTACGAGAACACGCTCAGGAAGTCACGCATGTCATATCCTGGCAGAGCACGTGACGTGTCGTTTCAGAGGTACAATCCTACCGAGGAAGCAGCGCGAAACAGGGCTATGGCACTCAACGGCATAAGGAATATGCAGGGTGTCTACGGCAACAGGCCAGGGCTTGCTGCTGGGGCACTGTCGAACCTATATCAGCAGGGACTTAACGCAACAAGTCAGGCGAACCTGCAGGCTCAGCAGCTGAACAACCAGATTGCAATGCAGGAGGCTGCGCAGAACTTCCAGAGACTGCAGGCCTATAACGCAAACAAGATGCAGGCTGCTCAGCAGAACTCAAACATGACGTTCCAGCAGGGCAACAACATGAACAACACGCTCCAGAGCATAGACAGCTACAACAAGGCTACTGGACTCGGTCTGAGGCAGAATATATACGACAACATGGGCAATGTCGGTATAGATGCCGCAAACAGGAGCAGGGCATCTCTCAACACTCTCTTCGGTACTGAGATAACGCCTGATGCTGCGGCTGCGATAAACAAGAGCAGGAGAGGAGCCCAGAACTTCATACGCAGCTACTATGGAGACTGGAAGAGATGCAGAGGTGGAAGGCTCTTTGCACGTGGAGGTAAAATGAAAAGGCTTTTTGAGGAGTAATATATGGCACAGTGGGATCCATTCAAGTGGACTTCTAAGTTCACACCGACAACACAGGAGCAGTACTTTCAGCCGTACAAGACTGCGAGCGACATGTCAAAGGAGCGTCGCAACGACCTTGATACAAGGGAGGCGGCGATAGATGCTTATAAGCCGTATCTTGGCGATGAGAACAGCGAGACGTACAATGCCTGGAAGAGCGTAAACGACAAGATAGACCAGAACCTCAACGAGCTTGGTCATCTTGGCTGGAACTTCAATCCTGCGATACACAGGGAGCTGAAGAGTGAGTACGCCAAGCAGACGGCACGACTGAAGGGTGCTGTTGAGGGTATGCAGGCAGAGCAGAAAAGAGCTGACGACTATAAGGCTAAGAATCCTCGTGGCGTCTACAACTGGAGGGACAAGGACGGCAACACTGTATACAAGCTCAACGCAGACCTATTTATCGACAATGGCAAGGTGGACTTCCATCAGATAGACCTTGAGGACATGAGGAAGCAGGGTGAGACGCTTGGCAAGAACATATCCACGAAGGTTGCTGACGCTATCATGGCAGATACCAGACTAAGTACGGCATTCTTTGTCAAGGACGGACTTATTATAAACAGAGACCACAAGAGGAAGGGCATCGGTGGCGGCTTCCATATAGACTGGCTCGTGCCGACCAACAACCCTGAGAAGCAGGCGATGAACAAGGCCGAGATAGACAAGTACCTCGCACTGCATCCTGAGGACAAGGAGATACTGAGAACTCTGCCGTATCTACAGCAGCAGGTACAGTCCATATTCGACAACACCGACTTCGCATATATGGACAGGGAGAACCAGACTCTTGGCATGAACAGCGTGTACCTCGGTCTCAGTCAGGGTATCGGCAACTATGACGAGGACTATCATATCAATGCAAAGGCGGATCCACGTGGCAATGGTGGTGGCTCTGGGTCGCAGAAGCAGATAGAGATAAACGCATCGACTAATACGTATGGTGTAGACGTAAATGACAAATTAGAGCCAGCATCTGTATCTATCCTTCCTAATGGTCAATTAGGGCTTAAAGATGACCTGCAAAATGCAGAGGAAATGATGAATGTTAGCAAGGATAATATATTCTGGTATATAGCTGACGAAGCAATTATAAAAGATGTCGAAAAGTATAAAGATCTTACTGAAAAGAAGAACAATGGTACTATTACTAAGGAAGAAGAGAAGGAACTCAATGAGATTGGTGACAAATATAGGGGAGATCGTATAAAGAGTATAGAGGATGGAAGTAAGAACTTTAATGGTAACAAATTGGAAAGAGCTCAAATGAAAGCAATGATTGATTACCAGCTCAGCAGGACCGTAGGAAAGGGATTTGAAGTAAGTACATTTTCAAGTGATGATGTCACAAAAGCATTGTCTACCGTTATTGGTGATATGGCTAATTTCTTGGGAGAAGATGTTGTGACTAAAAATGCAAATTTTTTAGATACTAAACACAATGGAAAATTACAAGGGATCTGGAAGATAAATCCACAGACAGGTAAGAAAACTGATGCTATGACTTCTAATGAATATAAAAATTTCATCAAGCCAGAAACTCGAAAGCTAATATCTTATGACAATAGAGGTAATTGTATCATAACAAGCGAAGGAAAGTCATGGGTTATGGAATGTCCTAATGACACGTTCACCATGTTTAATCATTCGTATAATGATATTGCTAAGAGTGTTGCTGATTTCAATAAAGAAGGTCATAGTAAGGTAAATATGAGTGGAGACGAAATTACTGAAATGATAGCTCAGAAAGACTTCTCATTCATTCCTTCAGGAGGAACGCAACATGCAATACATTCAAGAAATGAGAAAGACAAGAAAAACAAGTTTGTCATTTATCAAAAGACGATTGATACTAATGATGGAGACATGATAAATATATTCGTCGATGACAAAGGAAATTATTTAGGCTCATGTAGAGCTACTTCAATAAGAGATGGATTATCAACAGCTGAGCAATCAATGTGTGAACTCACTACTGGTTTCTTGACAAGAATTGCATTAAAGAAGATAGGTAGTGGTGTGACAAAATCTGAAATACATAATGGTTTAATTTATGAATAGCAATGGCAGAGATAATAGAGGATTATAGCAATGGCACGATTGATAACAGTGGCGTTCAATCGACAAAACCAGAAAATGATAAGGCTATTACTGTAAAGATGCCTGGCAACTCTGAACAGTTCAATAACTATTACGACAGGCTCTTTGATACAAATACGACAATAGGAAGGACTGTAGTTGGTAAACTTGTTGGTGATAGCCAGTACGGAAGCGTCGAGGACGGAGAAAGACTTAGTGAACTTGGTATAAATGAGATAGAGACTTCTCAGGAGCTTGATGATGCCATTGCAGATACTCAAAGTGGTTTTGAGCTTGCTCGTAATGCAATGGCTAACAACCTCGTCACTGCTGGAACTACTGCTCTTGACGGCACTATAGGCGAGATATATGGATGGCTTGCGGCTGCTGTAACTCTTGAGGCTAATGCAAAATGGAACAACAAGTTCTCAAACCTCATGCAGGATATACGTGACTACACGAGCAAGAACCTGTATCTTGCAAGGAGCTCTAAGTACGAGGATCTTGACCTGTGGGACAGAATGAAGACTGGGTACTTCTGGGCAAACAACGTGCAGAGTCTCGGCTTTACTGAGGGTGCCATTCTTGCTGGTGCTGTATGGAGCTACTTCGGTGCTCCTGGCCCTGTAGCTCAGTTTATGGGTGCGTCTGCTGAGGCAACCACTGAGGCTATAAACGACTACCGTGAACAGCACGAAGAGCTGAAGAAGAAGCTGTTCGAGAAGTATGATATACTGACTCAAAAATATGGTCATATATACACTCCTGATCAAGCCATGAAGCAGCTTGTCAAGGAGTACGCAACGATGGAGGATGACTTGCAGATGGCAGGCAACATACAGTATGCAGCCAACGTCGCTCTCCTCATGCTAACAAACAAGCTGGAGGGACTTGACAAGTTCATGACTGGAGGCTTCGACACGAGGCGCACTGTGCTGAGATATGTCAAGGACAACCTCAAGAAGGTGAAGACAGGAGAGATGTCCATCCTTGAGGCTATAAAGCCACTGACACGTCCAGAGGCCACCGCAAGGGCAGTAGGCAAGAGTCTTCTCCGTGGTGCCACTGAGGGATTCGAGGAGGGTGCGCAGGGCATCATATCCGAGACTCCTAAGCAGATGAGCTCGCTGCACAGGGTGGAGTCCATATTCGACGCTCCAGCGGACTTGTCGCCAGAGGAGCAGCAGGCGTACAGGGAGAAGAACTGGGTCAGTGGGAAGAGGGATTATGCACGTTTCAGCTACGACAACGACAACATAGAGTTCGGCAACAAGATAGGCGAGTTCTGCAATGCTATGGTGAAGGCTTGCAGCGAGAAGTGGGACGACACGAACTGGTGGGAGGAGATAGCATCTGGCTTCGTCACTGGTGTCACTGGTGCCCCTGGCTTTGCTAGAAGGAGAAACGGACAGGGCTTGACAATAGGATGGAACGGCAGCATCATCAATGACATCAATGAGATGAATGCCGTTGCGGACAGGAGTCAGGAGTTCGTGAACAACCTCAATGAGCGTGTCAAGGACGGCAAGTTCGCAGCGTACTACAATGGTCTTGCGAGGAAGCTGGCCTTGAACAACAAGATGGAGATAGCCCTTGAGAACAACAATAAGAGGGAGTACAAGAATGCCGAGTTCGAGGAGGAGCTTAACGACCTGTTCATGTTCAGCGATGCTGGACAGATGGATATGTATAAGGACATGGTGAAGGCGTACACCGAGCTCAGGAAGGACGACATAGCAGGCATCACGGAGCATATCAAGGAGCTTGAGGAGGGGCTTGCGGCAGGCAAGGTCATCAATGATTATGGAGAGCTCATAGACAGGCCTGGGAGGGTGTCATTAGACGACAAGGTTATTGAGTCTATTAGAAGGAAGTCAGAGGGGAAAAGTGAGGCTGAGATACTGAATGACATCAAGTCTGCTGAGGATTCGTTAAACGACAAGATGGACAGGCAGTTCAAGGAGAGGGAGGACAGCCTGAGAGCTACTATAAGCAAGTTCAAGGGCAAGAGCGAGGACGAGATATTGAAGGATGTCAAGGAGAATGCCAAGAAGCACCTCGATGCTATAGACTCGTTCAACAAGTCAGTAGAGCAGGTGGAGCGTTGGGCTCCAGAGCTGTCAGGCGACAACAAGAAGGCTGCCGTGTTCTACGCTCAGCAGCTTGAGAACAGGAACAAGAGGATAAGTGACATAGCAGGACAGATACATGACTATATCAAGAAGAAGTTCCCAGCAGGTCATGTGTTCAACAATGCCCTTCTTAATGACGCTCTGAAGACAGCTAAGGATGAGTGGGTGACAAACTTCTGGAACAGAAGGTCGAAGCTCGATGAGCATCTTGAAAATCTCAGAAATGCGTATATGGAGATTCTTGGCGAGATGGCTGAGATTGATGATAGTGGCAAGCTGAGGATCAAGGACATGGATCTATATGAAGCTAATGAGTTTTTCAGGGACGAGGCAAACCTTGCTGCTGATGCCATGTACTATAATGCAAAATTGAGCGAGGTGCTTAATGGCAATGTGGCAGATGAGGAGAAAAGCAGAGAGGAGGTTAAGGCTGAGATAAAGAGCAAGGAGGACGAAAAAGGATATAAGGCGTACGTAGATATCCTTGACAGCACCATCAAGGATATTGCAACGTTCGTCGAGGCATTGAATAAGCTCGACGAAGATTTGAAGAATGGAGTAATAGACAAAGATACGCACGACAGGATAAAGGACTACCTATTCTCTGGCAGTGCTACTGACGCCATCAACAAGGCAGCATTGGAATATACAAAATTCGATGATTTCTGGAATAATGTGATGAAACTTCATAGTCGTGGCATAAATATCGGAGGATTCCTAAGATGGTGGGGACCAAATAAGTCAGAACACAGCATTGACAATGCGAGGGACTTGATGATGATGTGTGACGATACGACTCGCAACGATGAAGTCAATGCGCTCGTTGACGAATATAACGATACGTGCAGGACTGACAGGAAGAAGATAACGACAGCTACTGATGTAGAGAATCTAAAGAAGGATCTCAGGGAGTCTATAAGAGATGTTCTTGGTGGCACTTCCTCCGCACCAGCAAGAGGAAGCGGTGGATCATCTTCTACATCATCTACTTCATCCACATCTGGAGGAATTGCCACTGGCGGATCGTCATCTCCTTCTTCTACAGGCGGTGCTGGTGGTGGCACTGGTTCTTCTACTGGCACAGGTACTGGTAGTGCAAGTCCTGCTACTGGTGGAGGCGCAAGCACAGGTAGCGGAAGCACTACAGGTTCTACTGGTGCATCTGGTGGTTCGTCTACTGGAGGAGCATCTGGAACTGGAGCTGCTGCCGCAGGAGGAACTACTGGTGGAACTGGAGGCTCATCTGCTGGTACAGCTGGTGGAGGAGCTGCTGGCGCAGTTGGTGGTCCGTCCACATCTGGCTCTCTTGTTGGCGATTCGGCTAAAGAGTCAAGCAAAAATGTATTCAGGGCTTTTGCATTTGCAGAGTCGAGAGTAGGAAGAAATCTAAGAAAGTCCGCAAATCCAGAAAGAACTTCTAATCTCGATGATGTTCAAAGAATTTTCTTCGACAACAATAACGGAAAAGGGAAACTCTATAATAAAGCACTGTTTGACAAGGTTGTTGCTGTAGCAAGGGAGTTAGGAATAAAAGTAGAGTTTACCAATAGTAAGTTTACAGGAGATCAGCAGGGGCTATATTCCTCTGGTACTATATATCTGCGTTCTGACTTTTTTGACAGTAACTTAGGCAGCAACAACACAGAGAAGGCGAGGGTCATTCTTCACGAGCTCATTCATGCTTGTACTGTATATGCCTTAGATGCTGTAAACAACCATAAGACACAAGGTCTAAGCAACAGGGCTATAGAGGCATGCAAAAGTCTTAACAGAGTATTTGACGAGATAAAGAACGATCCTGTATTATCTAAGGAGTATGGCTCAAAGAATGCAATGGAAATGGTTGCAGAGCTGTCTAATGCTGGTTTCAGGAAGAAACTGAAGCAGAGAAGCAGTGCGAGAAAGCTGAACTGGTTCCAGCGTATAGTCGATGCTATTAAGAAGTTCTTTGGGATAGGTGATTCATCGACTAAGTTGTATAATGACGACATAGAGAAGGCTCTGTTCGACCTGCTTGACAACTACAATCCTAAGCTATTTGAAATGTATAGAATATCAAATAGCAACAGATTCTATGCTGAGGTTGACTATGAAAAGATAAATACCTTTATAAATTATATTGCAAAGCAAATTACCGATATAAAAAAGAAAGGTCATTATGGTAACGATTTAGTAGATGTTTTCAAGCATATTGTTGAGACAGGACTAAATGCAGATGATATTACAGATGAAGTAAAGGCTAAGGCATTAAAGAATCTCATAAATCACTTCCCTAATGTAGCTAACACAATAAACACAGCAGAGAGACTTGCAGGTGTTACGGATGGGTTTGCAATATTTGATAAGAATAAGTTTAAGGAGTTTGTTAATAGTCTAGGCTATGACTTGTATGGCAATCCTATATTAGGCGAAGGAGACTCTGTTGTAGAGGTAGATGATGACATTGAAGAGGAGGATAGCAGGGAAGACAAAGAGGAGGAAGATGAGAAGCCAGAGGCGAAGGATGACTCAAGTCTCACTCCGAGCGGTAGAGACAACCTTTATAAGGAGGGTGCGCCGTGGATGTCTGGATGTACCATGGAGACTGAAAGAGAAGAGGTTGATGGCCGTATAGACAATCTTCTGCCGTTTGACGCTCATGACAAAAACAAGAAGTATCGCTATATTTACTCATACCTGCGTCTCAAATCAAACCACTCAGAGAAGGTAGGTGGCATCGACTCGTTCACATATCTTGACCTCGGACTTCTCAAGCCTGGTGATAAGATAGTGTATTATGTCGATCCAGCGTTCGAGAAAGGCAAGGAAGCTGCAATATCGAGAGGCGAATACACAAATGAGAAATACGGAAAGTATGTAACCGTATTTGTTGGAAAGGAGGTAGTAGTAGATGGCGAGACAAAGATACAGCCACTTGGCACTTTGTCTAATATGAAGTACACTAAAGACAGAACTGACAACCCTAGTGAGCTTATTAGCATACTAAATGGCCTGTATCATGATGAGAAGAATAATGATAAAGACATAATAGTATTTGGAGTCGACCAGAAAAGAACGTCTAATGGCATAAACGGCAAAGCAAACACAGTCTACGCCACACGAAGAGGAAGGCTGCGTCTCTTTACTGACATAGATAAGGATAGAGCGAATGAGAGAAAGAGGAGGGAAGGTTATTATAATCAATTCTTCACCGACGAGCAGAAGCAGATTTCCAACTTCGATCCACGCAATAAGAAAGGCGAGGAGATGGAATATCACAATGCCACATACTTCATGGATCAGATTCAGAAGGCGAATGAAATAGCAAGGAGATTTGGCAGCAGTATAGAAGGTGACATAGAGTATAATGGCAGTAAGTTCTATCTTGTCGTAAAGTGTGACGAAAGAGAGATTAACAGGATAAGGCTGTTCGTAAGTAATACAAGAGAAATTGGCGTAGACAGACTGATTGGAACTAAAAAGCAAAAAGGAATTATTCAGAAAGAGATTGCTGAAATAAGGAAAATTCTCGGAAACAATAATGTTCCTGATAGTGCTGACGACTCGACTCTTGCTGACACTGCTGAGAAGTTAATCAAAGCTCTAAATATACCGTGGAATAAAATAAGGCGAAAAATAAAACTTAATGGTCATGACATTCATGTAGTTAGAAATGCAGCCGAAAAGACTGTATCAGTATATGTTTCAAGCAATGATGCCAACAAGGGAGGTAAAAAGAACAATATACTTCAAATATCGTCAAACCCGACATCCGAACAGGTTGATGAGTTTATCAGCGGGCTTCTTGAAATTATGAAGAAGAGAGCCATGCCGATAAAGCTCAACAAATTTAATGACGCAAAGGAGCATACTGAGCTTCTATATGCCAGTGTAGCATCTGTCATACCAAGTGACACATACTTCCTTATGAACTCTGCAACAGTGGAAACAAAAGACGGCAAGAAAACTTTTATCTTTGAGACTGCGAAAGAGGAAAGCTATAGTGGAAATTTCAAAAACAGAGTAATAAATGATGGTTCTAAAGTAAGTATAGATAATACTGAATATATTGAGTATGACGGGAAGATATACACATCAGAAGGTAATGAGGCTAGTGGAAATGTTCAAGACAAGTATCTAAATGCCATAAAGCCAGCTTCTGACTGGGTGTCTAACATCACGGATGCAGTCAAAGACAATATCGAAGACATCGAATTTGACCGAGGAGACAAGGAGGCTAATAAGAGATATGTTGATGTTGTTTACAAAGACGAAGGCGCAAACAAATACATAAAGATAGGCAATGAAGAGCTTATAATATGGAGCTCTAATGGAATGAAGTACTTCATAAGGAAGAAAGGTGATAGGACTACTTGCACAACTAACGCAAATAGGCAGATGTTCCACAACTTTATTTATTGGGACTTAGCCAACAACAGTATAAGTGATTGTATTAGCAAGCATAAGGCACTAATAAAGGACATCGACCTGAAATTACGAGATCCAGCTAACATTGCAGAATTTGCAAAGGACATTATAAACAAGTCAGGAAGAGGCATAAGCAACAGTGACAAGATAAAAGAGCTCACTATTATCAGGAATCAGGCAGAATGGCTGCATAGCAAGAGTAAGAACAATAAAGGATATGATGAGGCTACTTATCAGGAAGGTATCAGAACTATTGACGAGTATATAAATATACTGAAGAACAATGGAGCTATAGATGCCGATAAGGAGTCCATTGGAGATCAGCTGTTCGACCACATGAGGCAATCTCTTGGTGATGTCGTAACTGACAAGCAAGAGACTGGAATTAGCAAGAATATTGAAGACCCTGACATAAGCCTTGCAATATCTAAGCGCAACAAGGAAACAATAAAGGGATGGATAAATAAGGGTGTTGGCAAGCTCAGAGGCATGACTGACGAGCAGATTGATGACGTTCTCGACCTTATAGACCAGAACTTCACCAATGGCGCAGAACATCTTGCAGTAGGCAAGTGGTTTGCCAATGGCAATATCGCAGGCGAGCAGGACTTTGATAAGTGTAGGCAGGCCCTTGCAACAGCAAGAAAGGCTAAGACAGACCCATCTCAGTATAATGGCCCTATGGATCTAATGGAGTCTCTTGCTGATTTTATTCCATCAGAGAAACCTATAGATCCAGATACAGTACCTACGCTTAGAAACAAGAGAGTAGTAGGTAATGGTATTGTGGTATATGATGTCGATGAGAGCGAGGAGAGCAGGCAGAACATGAGGGCTATCATAAATACTCATTTCGGCAAAGAATGTTCTCCATGGTGTCTGTTGCAAGGCGATGGTAATGGTAATCTCACAGAAGACTCGAAAAGGTATTGGGAGCACTATAATGCCTATCCTAAGCAGGTAGCATTTGCTAATGGTAAACTTGTTGCTTTCTGCGCAAACGATACTGATGCAAGGAAATGGTGGGATAGACAGGATGAATGGCATGTTGACATTCCTGTATTACATAGTATACCTAACGACAAACTTGGAAGGGTTGGTACATATTTATATAACGAACAGACTGGAGAGGTAAAGGAAAGACCTATAAATATTCACAAGGGAAACAGGAAGAATGGCATATATGAATTATGGTATGATCTTGATTATATAGCCGAACGTACAAATTATAAAAATGGTAAAAAAGAAGGTTTATACGAAGAGTGGTGGAAAAATGGTAAGATAAAAACAAGAACAAATTACATTCATGGTCTAATAGATGGTTTGTATGAATCTTGGAATATTACTGGTACTAAAGGACTTAGTATAGAATATAGTGATGGCAAAAAATCAGGCGAATCAAGATTATATTATAAAAAAGGTGGTGGTTTATTTCATTTCTCTGTATATAAAAATGGAAAACTTAATGGAGAAAGTTTATATTACAATCCAGATGGAAGTGTATACTTAAAACAATTTTATAAAAATGGTGAGTTAATCAATGAGGAGATAACTAATAGAAGAAGACTTGAAAAGGATGATTCTCAAGACAATGAGTACTTCAAGACTCCAGAAGGTGAGGTTTATGGCTACTACAACAGGAAGACAGGAAAGATATATATTGACAAGAAGCATCTGAGTGATCATCCTGATACACCTCTCCATGAGTACACGCATCTATGGGACAGGGTTATCCAGAAACACAACCCAGAGCTGTGGGCTAAAGGAGTGTACCTTATGTCTGAATATGCTCATGTCTTGTGGACACAAGTGGAAGGAGATGAGAATTACGGCAAGAGGTGGAAGGAGCGTCTTAATAATGGGGAAATAGACATGGAGGAATACGTGAATCTAATAGCATCAGAGGTTCATGCACGACTTGTAGGTGAACATGGTATTGAATGGATAAATAGCATTTACAACAAGAGCAATAATAAAGGTCTTATACAGCAGCTTATTGACTGGATAAAAGATGCTTGGAAGAGTCTTGCTGATACATTTGGAATATCAAGAAGAGAGATTGACAAATTGTCTTTAAAGGACTTCAACAACATGACTCTCAGGGACTTTGTTATCAATACCGATATACAAAAGCAAGCAGACGAATGGGAAAAGGCCAAACCATCTGAAAAAGTTGATGAAAATTCTCACATGAATATAGATGACTTTCTGAAAAAGATGGAGGACATTGACTCTGATGTCTATATGGTAATTCCATTTTCTGCTTCTGAACCTCGTGGAGGTGTTGGAGAACAAGATATAAATATTTACGACTACGAAACTGGCAATATAACTGGTAAATTCAGCAAGCCAGACAGGGTGTTTAAGAATGGAAGAAGCAAGATAATCAATTTTGCTGACAGGAAGATCATCGTACTAAATTTCAATGGATTTAACATTCCATTCTATTGCAGTAGCGGTCATGGAGGAAAGAAGGGCGTAGAAGCAGGTCAATGGTATCCTTTCTTTGGTCTTTACAGCGAAAAAGGAGACGCTTGGCTCAACAAGCTAACTGAAGACGATATAAATGATTACTATGGCAGTACAGAGCTAAAGGCTATTTGCGAAAAACTTGACAGTACGTTCGGAGACATTCGTAATAATGATGTAGTCGGAAGTGAAAAGATAGGCAAATTAGGTATTCCAAGGAAGATGACATTAGATGTTCTTAATAAGGACATTACTCCTGCTGAGAACAAGAAAAGTGATTCTAAGGACAAGGTATTAAGTCAGGTTAATAAGGTAAAGGAACATCTTAGCAAGTATTTTGGAACTTCCTCTACTGCCTCTACCAAGCCTCAGCAGCAGATCCAGCCAGATGTGCAGGATGAAGAGGAGGAAGAAGAAGACAATGGAAATGAATTACTTCGTGTAGTAGACGATACTATTCCATTCAAGAAGATAGACATAGGAAGAGAAGTGGATGTCATAGACAGCATCCTTCCGAATCTAAGGAAGAACGTTCGTGTCGAGGTTAAGAACGACATACTTAGAGCTTCCGAGAAGGGTGTCGAAGCATGGGGCAACTACAAGAGGTCGCTGATAACGCTAAGCAACGAAGCTGCCGAAGGTACGCTGTATCACGAGGCATTCCATGCCGTCATGGACTTGTCGCTAAGCGACGACGAGAAGAATAACATTCTCAAGGAGGCATCCAAGAGATGGCGTACAAACGACAGAGATAGGCTTGAGGAGCTTCTTGCTGAGGCGTTCAGGGAGCATGTGACGACTGAGATCGCCGATGACAGTCTTGGTGGTGCGATAAAGAGATTCTTCACAAGGCTCTTCCATGCAGTAAAAATGATGCTTGGGCACGAGTCAAAGATTGACAGTCTCTTCTATGCCATAACAAATGGCAAGCGTACCTCAATGAGTTTCGAGTACAGACCACTGAAGAGCAGTGTTACAGAAAAGTCGGTAACTACAACTAAGTTTGACAACATTAACGCATACGAGAAGTCTAATCTTGAGGACATCGGAATGACAAGAGAGCAGTTCGAGAGTCATAACGAAATAGAGAAATACTATCTTGCCACTTGTGGTGGCGTAGCTTAAAAAAAATGGGGAGCCGATTTCGACTCCCCATTTTTTTTACCATGTGCTCTTCAGGAAAGGTATTCCTATTGACGGATCGAGCGACCTCTCTATCGTATGCACCAGTGGTATAGGTGCATTATACAGGTCTCTCTCTCCCTGCGTCCATCCCTTGAATCGTCCAGACTCAACCTCAGTCACGAACTTAGACCAGTTCCACGGGAAGATAAGTGTCACAGACTTCCACAGGTCTTCAAGCGTAGTAGTTCCTGCTGCTGGGCTTCTCATTATCTTCAGCACCTCTCCTGGAGCCATGAACGGCACCTGAGCTGCAAGCTCGGACCTCAGTCGTCTAACCTGAAACTCCGTAAACTTGGACATGTAGTCGTCATCGTCGTCATCATCGTCATCCCCTGCGTCAAGTATCAAGACGCCAAGAGACACTACAGCAAACTGTATGATCTCAGTCAATGCCTTTCTAAGGTTAGCCTTCTCCGTCACTGTCAGCTTATCCATGAACGTGAAGTCCCTTGTCGTCTTAAGCTCTTTAAACAGCCGCTTCATGAAGTTGTATGTCGTAACATAATATCCCTCCTCTGTCTCCCCAAGGTCGTAGTTGTGTATTGCACTTCTGAATCTCCTGTCCCATGACGGCCACATCCACTTTCTGAACATTATGACGAACCTTCCTATGCCTCTCCTCTGAAAGGCGTTCATGTCATCCCTGTTGTATATACCATGCAGCCTCTGATTGATATGCTTTATCTTCTGTGTCAGTGCTATTATTGTCTTCTCTGTGACTGGCTTGCCATTGCTTACCAATACGAGGTCGTCGTAAGTCAGCCTTGCTCCAGACTTAGGGTTTGCTGGGTCTATAGGTTTTACGGTAAGTGCATCATATAGACTCATCTTATGCCCTGTTCTCTTGTTTATGACCTTTGTGGAGTGCAGAACTGCAAGGGCAGTCCTGTTCTGCAGCCAGTGCTCGCCGCAGTTGTTGAACAGAAACAGTGGAGACGCATTGAATAGCTTCAGCAGAAATCCTTTCTGATTCCACTTAATATCCTTTGTACTTTTTTCGTAATCCTGCAAAACGTTGAATAATTCGTCTATCAGATACAGCTTATTTGTCTTTACATTATTTCCGAAGTCTGCAATGAAGTCCTTGAGCAGATGCCCGTATGATGCGTCTGCCTTTGCATTGTCAGCTGCTGAAAAGAACTGATTACCGAATGTCTCTATGTTCATCATTCCTATGCCAGTAAGGACGTTCGATACGCCACCAAGGAAGTTTAGTGCGTATGTGCTGAGTGCGGTCAGCTCATTCACAGTGTCCCATACCTTAGCCTTCGAGATTTTGTACGAACCGAGCTGGAACGTTCCCTCGTCCTTGACCAGCTTGCCGTACATGGTCATGGCAAATAGGTCATTGATTCGTGCTGTAAGGTTCGAGTCGGACTTGCTCTTCTGGCTTCTTACGAGCATATTCTCTCCCCATATCTCTATCTTCCTCTCTGTAGTGTCTGGTGAGTTTATAGTGGCGTTCTTCTCCACATATCCCTTAGACACCTCAAGCATATCCACATAGTCAGATAATGCAGAGAAGTTGTTTGCCATCGCTCCGTATGCTATCAGGTTTGACACAAGGTCGGTAGACATGTCGTTCTCGTCCTCGTCCTTGTTTGTGTGCAGATAAAACAATGGAAGCCCCTGCGCAAGCTCTCCTGTGAAGTCTGTAACATCCATGCTGGAGCCGAACATCGTGTCGTCCGATCGCACGACAAGCCTGTCGAGAAATGCGTTCTTTACGACATTGCCAACGTCTGCTATTGAGCCTGCCTTCCTTATTCTCTCAAGGTTATCCTTGTGTATCTTTATCGTCTTCAGTCTGTGCCTGTGCTCTGGCGGTATAAGCTTCTCTATCCTCTCCTTCACGTCAAGAAGCATCTCAAGATACTTTCTCTGTACTGGCGAGAGAGTATAGTACTTGTCGTTTCTGTATTCTGGAGCCTTCTTCAGGTCTATCTCATACACACCCTTCGCCTTGTTGAACGACTTTTTGCTCATCTCCCATTCGTGGATCTTTCTTTCGTACGCCTCCCTCTCGGTTACATCCTCGTCCTTGTCTGGGAACTTCTTCCTCATCTCCTCCTTGTACTTCTCAAGATCCTCATCGTATTTTCTCATGTCTATGACAGACATGTAGTATCCTGTCTGATTCCCGTTCTCGTCAAGCTGACTTGCGAAGTCGAAGTTTGTCACGCCCTCCCTCTCTGCCATCTTCGCTATCATAGCTATCTCCTTCTGCAGCTCGATTGTCTTCAGTCGTGCCTTCTCCTTCTGTGTCTTTATGATGGTGTCGTATATCCTTATGAGGTCTGACTTCGAGTCTGCCGCAGCCCTTAGCCATCTGTCTCTCTTGCTGATGTCGTTCATGTTGTGGATGTCTATGCTGTCTATGAACTTTCCAGCAGACTCTCCAAGAGACGTGTCTATCTTGTACTCCTCTCCGAGATAAGGCTTCAGCAGAGCCTCGTGTATCCTCTTTGAGCTGTAGTTGATGTCTATTATGAGCTCGTTCATGACTGCACTCAGGTTTGCAAGCTGTGCCTTTATATCAAGCAGCAGCTGCCTATCTTCGTCTGACATCGTGCTCTCGTCCTGATTCTTCAGCATATCTGATATTGTCGTGTATGCTATGTTGGCAGACTGTGCGTTAAGTATGGCTGCTCTTGTCTTTGCTGCAAGAATAGACAGGTCGCTCATGTTAGTCTTCTTGTTAAGCTCCTCCTTCGAGCTTTTCAGCATTGTCGTATATTCAGAGATGTATGATACGAAGCCCTTCAGTGCCTTTGCCATCTCGGCACGCTCTCTTAATGCCTTGAACCTCTTCTTTGCACCAAGAGACCTGTTAGGGCTCCAGCCTAATACACGGGACGCTATCAGTGCCTTCTTCATCTCCATGTCAAGGGTCTTGTTCACAGCCTCAGTCTGAACCTCCACGTTTGGATTTGACAATATACCCTTTGCCTTCACTATGCCATACATCTCACCTTCAGTTGTTATGTTGTCGAGTGACATGCTTCTGACGAGAGTCTTGTCGAGAACGCCCTTGCTTATCTCGTTTGCATAGTAGTCTGCATCTATGATGGCCTTGGAGATCATGTTCTCGTTCATGCCAGAGAAGAACTGTCTTATCGCATCCACTATGCGCTGTATGATGGACTTGAACTTAGGAGTGTCCTGATTCATTATCAGCTTCTTTGCCACCATCTTTCCAGCGGCCTCCTTTATGAGCTTTAACCTGTCTCCAGCATACTTCTCGCTATATTCCTCGTATTCGTCTCCAAGAACCTCCTTTATCGCATCGTCGTTATCCAATGAAGTAAGCAGCCTTGTCACGAGTGGATGCTCGCCGAGTGCGTCTATGGCAAAGTGTGCGAACTCCTCAGGAAGAACTTCCTCCCCCTTCTGTCCCTTAGCTATCCTTATGAGTTCTACTATCCCGTTTGATGCCGTCTTCAGCTTCTCGAAGTCCGTGACACCTTTTATGCCCATTCTCTCCTCAAGCTCGTCAAGACATCCTACCTTTATTCCGAACGTCTCAAGGATGTCTCTCAGCTGAGAGTTGAGCTGTCCGTACGACTTGTCGTTAGCCTCCTTCCTCGCAACATCGTCACTTATCGACAGAACCTCTATATTTCCATTGGAGTCCATCGTTGCATAGAAGCTCTTGTTGGCATTGAACTTGTTCCATTTCTCTATATAGTTCATTTTTGCCATTGGCTCAAGTCCAGTCAGCTTCTCATTCATTTCTGCCGTCAGATACCTTCGTACATCCTCTGAAGGTATTGTCTTCTCAATGTCGGTGCCAATATATAGGGACGTAAGCGTCACGTCGTTATTCCTGTCATAGACAAGTTCAGGATGCTCGTTCCTGAACTTCGTCTTGATAGTCCTCTCGTGTATATTATTAGCCAGTCTATAGTCGTCGGTTATGGTGTATATGTCCTTGACCATATTGCTTGTCACCATCATTCCCTCTGGTGACTTCACTTTTCTAAGTATGCTACAACTCTGTGCCATATTATTCACATGTTTCACTTGTTTCTATTGCATCGTCACTTCCCATGTTCTCAGGACTGTTAAGGAAGTCTTCAAGACTCTTGTCTGACATCATAGGTGTGCTGCCTGCTTCTTGCATTTCTGACAAAAGCTTAGCCTCCAGATCCTTATCAGAGCCACCTGCCAGTCCTTCCCCATCTTCTGCTATCGACCCAATTAGTCCGCTAAGTCCCTGACTTTCGTCATTCATGGATGCAAATAGGTTTTTCGGGTCTGCACCTTCTTCCATGTGGCTCTCCATGAATGGGCCGCCACCAATCTGAAACTCCTTGAGGCGTTTCTTGTGACCGAGCTTAGACAGTCTCTTATAGTTGATTTTCTTGATCTGAGACACTTCCGCAGCTGGTATTATGCAGTTAGGGAATCTTTCAAGTATCTCTGGATCGACAGCGTATACATTTTTCACTGGTTTCCCACTTTCTCTTTCGTCAATAGTCCTCACGAATGGCCTGAATCCAACTCCTATGAAGTTTTTATCCTCATATATCTTCCATGCAGCTTTTCCATTCACGCCAGCATCGAGTGTTGCGTCAGTGATCTCATCATCGCTGTCGCCCTCCTCGACTTCTATGTCTTCTTTTTTTGCTGTCGGTTGCGTTGTCTTGTCTGGTAAGTTCTCTATGTTGAGATCGTATGAGTTTACAGGAATGAGTATTTTTGTCTCTTGCCCGTTAAACCCCTCTCTTTTCTTTACCTCTTTCCCAAAAAAGACATTTTTGCCTCTTATCGTATATCCAAGATTATATATCTCACCACTTGACATGTTGTTCCTGAAGAACTGATACGCATACTCTATCACCTTTCCATAGTCCATGCTGCCGTCATTATGCAGAAACAGCTTTTTGTTTACTGCGTCCCTAAGTCTACTAACCATTCCCTTTCTATCATCATGCGGATCCTTTCCGAGAGCCTGCTTTATCTCGAATGGCACTATAGTTCCGTATCCGTCCACGTATGCCGCACCGTTTCTTGCGAGAAGATGTGCGTATATGGCAAGTGCGAGTTTCCTTGCGTCCCCGTTAATGGTTCCATCCTTATCCCTTGAGATGCAGTTGAACAGTGCAAGCCAGTCCCTTTTCATCATGGCCTTCATCTCTGGCGTTATCTCTCCCTGATTGATTGACAGTATGAGGAACTTCTGTGATGATGGATAGAACTTGTCTCTACTCGTCGTGAATCTCATGTTTTTGAACAGCAGACTCTCATCAAAGTTATTGTCTCTCCACCAGTCCGACTGCACACATTTCCTCCACAGGTATTCAAGTCCGCTACAGTTGTTCAGTGGATCATTTGTATCAAGTTCAAATGACTCGCAGAACTCCTTGTATGTCATACCTACGTCATCCAGCTTCTTGACAAGCCTTTCAAGCCCCTCTTTTACATCGTTTAATACATTTGCCTTATCATCTTTGCTTAACTCATTATAGCTGCTCTTTGAGCTATATTCCTTAGCCATTGAGTCTAAATCTTTAATGTGACTTTCTTCGAACTCAGACATAGGCTTTAGTTCATCTTGTATCTTTAGATACACCGTACCATCCTTGTCTATTTCAAAGTCTATGTCGTCTTTTAGAATGACATTCTTTGCAATCCACTTGTCAGCTTCTGCATCAAAGTTTATATAGTCACCTTTTTCGTCCTTGACGAGCTTCTTAGCTTTCTCCATATCACTGATGTCATCATCAGTAATCTTGATGTTGTCGCTCATCAGCCATCCTCTCTTGAATCCAAGAGTGTCCTCGTCTGCTGTGATATAGTTTAGGTATGACCTGTGGTAAAGGTTGATAGAGTTCTCGTCCTTCAGGTTGAATCCCATCCATTTGCCGAAGCAGTTGCGTATGCGTCTTGCGGTGCCGTCCATGAATGGAGTATACTTGTCGTACACTATGTTTGCAAGCCTGTATCCTCCATAGTATAGTGCAGTCACGATAGGATCTGGTGATGTCATCACAAGTCTTGTCAATAGAGCGAGCTTTTGCTTCTTGTCACTGAGGTCATATACGTCGCTTTCACTGTACTTGTACTTGTGCATGTTGTTGCTGTTGTACTCGGCTATGAAGTCCATGACCTCATCCTTTGTGCCCCCTATGTAGCAGCTGTCCTCTATCCAGTCACCAAAACCTCCATTTGCCTTCCTCTCCCTATGTCTTCTTCCAAAGTTCTTTTCCCAGTTTGGTGATAGAACTATTGTACTTGTGCTGTCGCCAAGTATCTTATCCATAAGTCTATTTGGACGTGTTGACTTACCTATCTTCGATGCTGCGAGAGAGCGTCCTGCACCCTCGCCTACACTCTTCAGACCGTTTATATACTGTGATCTCTTGTTCTTTACAATGACATCTGCCAAGTTAGCCTCTATACCACCGTCTGTCTTCAGTGCTGCCGTAGCCTTGCTGATAGTACCACCGAGTGTAGACATTCTCATAAAGAAGTCAAGGATCTCAATCTGCATTTTAAGGTCGTCAAACTTCTCTATTGCCATATCTACAAGGTCGTCTATTGAAGAGGCCGTTCCTATATTTGCAATTACTTTTGCATAGTCTCCAAAGTCTTTACCAAACGATATTCCCTTCTTATCGTTTACCTCCTTTATGAACGCATTCAAGTTGCTAAGAGCATCTGCCCCGCCTTCTCTTTTTTCGAGTTTCTTCTTTAGAAGCTCCATCAGCTTTTCCACCGCCTTCTCATTCGTGGTGTATGGCTTTATCGCCTTGAGAAGCCCGTATACATTCGAGGCCACCTTCACTATTGGCTGTGCACACATTGCAACGCCTACATGTATAGGAAAGCCGCATCGTATAAGCCCGTTGTATGCGTTTGCAGTAAATGGAGTCAGATTGCATCCTGTAAGCGTAGGGTCTTTTGCAGTATCAGTTGATGCACCGATAGGAGTTCCTGTGTTCTTTGATATTTTCTTTACTGCGCCAGTTATAGGATCAGGTATGGCAAGTATGTCGTCTATCCTCTTTACTGATTTCCCATTATAGTTCTTGATGCCACAGAAGTTTATTGGAGTTCCCTCGACGTTCCACTCCTGCATTACCGAGTGTCCTGCCGAGCTTGACGCCCAGATGCCAGTAGTACCCTTGCCTCCCATGTTCTGTGCATAGAAATACGTGTATGTGCTTATTGAAAGCGGATTCACGTCGTCTTCAATGCCATTTTCTTTCATCAGTTTCGTTGCGAAGTCAAGTGTGACATATTGCATCAGCTCTCGTGGCACATAATGCCTTTTGCCCTTGCCGTCTTCTGGTGTCTTGTGGTCTACCTCTGTACATTCGTACTCTTTCCCGTCTATTCCTGTGAATGTCTCCTGTTCTGTGTATATCAATCCTCCCTTTGACAGGAGGTCGCACATTCTCCTGAGCCTCTTGAGTTCGTCAAAGTTGCCAGCATCAAGAAACTGCTGCATAGAGTGCGGAGACGTCAATGAGGCGAAGCATAGCTCTATAATCTCGTTGTCCCTTTGCTCCTTGGTATTCTGTGACGCATCCTTACTCGTGTCGTATCTGCTATATACTGGCTTGTGGTTGAATCCCCACTCATGCTTCCTGTAGTAGTCACGAAGAGAGTCGATGAAGGCATTCGTCATTTTTGGATTAAGACCAAGTGAGGCGGCAAGTTTTTCAATATTACCAACTACCTCTGTCTTGTTTCCGAATATAAGTTGTGTATAAAACTGTTCTTTCGATATTCTATTATCATCCTTGTTTATAGCGTCGAATATACGTCTAAAATAGTTTATTACATTACCGCTTACTCCCTGTGGAATATGTCCTTTCTTGGCATCATCATAGAACCTCTTTGCAAGAAGCGCAGTGTCTGGTGCGTCAAGCTCCTCTATCTTGAATGACTTGAACATGAGGTACATCTTGTCAATATCGAAGTCTGAGCCAGACAGCATCGTGATGTCCTTTGGCAGCATTATCGCACCTCCTGCCGTCTGAGGCAGGAATCCCTTTATCTTCAATGGTGCCATTGAGTACTTGTCCTCGGTAGGGATACGGTATCCTATTGCCTGTAGCAGCTCTTCTGGTATGCTCTCGATGTCAAACACGTCCTTCGCTCCCTGCGTCTGATACAGGTAGTTGAGAAGCTGAGTGTCATAGACTGGCATGTAGCACTCCATGTGCTTTACTCGTATGCTGGAGTTCTCTATTTCGCCGTTCATCAGCCTCTTGATATACTTTGTGGCCCTTTCGTCAACCTGTCCGATCGTATTGTCCGTGTCTGTCATGCCGAGTATGTCGGTTGCATGCTCTCTCAGAAATCCTATGAGCTGTTTCGTGCCTGTGTACTCTACCTTTTGTCCTTCTATGTCAGCCTCGAACACAACGCTAAGCTCCTCAAGACCGAAGCATGACACCTGCACTGCCGAGCCTCCCTTTATCTTCTGCCTCGTCACTCCCTTCCTTATGATGCTGTTGATAAGAGACTCAAGGTTTGTAAGCATCGACGGGTCTATAAGCTCAAGATTGAGCCTTCTGACTCCATCCCTGTCCGTCGTCACGTCAAGAGCCCTCATCATGTCCTCGCCATACTTGTCATCACCCCTCATCTTGTCCTGAAGAGTCTTAGACAGGTCGTCCACGCTGTCAAACCTCTTAGCGAACTTCAGGAACGACTCCATGATGTTTGCCGCATTTGCGCTGTTGAAGCGTCTTTTCCACTCAGCTCCGCTTATCTTGTCTCCATTTGCCATATAGATAACTGCGTCATCTGGCATGTCTCCTTTGATGAGCTTCCTTATCTGCGTCCCTATTAGCTGTGTGTGGTCTATAAGATGCTCTGGAGTGACCTGCTGTATTCCAAAGCTGTTGTATGACAGCTCCACTATGCTTTCGCTCTTGAAGTCGTCTGTCATTGGCTTCTCCCTCATCTCTTTTGCAGTATAGTCTATTGGCTTGTCGTTCTTGTCCCTTCTTCTCATGTTATTTAGTCCAGTAGCTTTAACAAGATGCTGCACTGTAAGCTCCTCTATACGTGCCTTCTCGTCCTCGTCGTCAGGGTTCTCGCTCAGAAGTCTCTCGTTGTCTGCGTCATACACGGCAGACATGTCTATGATTGACTTCGTGCCGAATTTGTATGTGCTCTTGAAGTTCAGTGCGTCTATGCAGTTGTCTTCCATGAACCTGTCTATGCCTCGTAGCACTGGACTGCTGCTTATGACGTTTGGTATCATCGTAAGGGATGCGAATATAGCTGCGTTCTGATCCTTGAACTGGTCGAATGTCTGGATGACATTGCCGTTCGCATCATACTCGAGTCTTGAGCCGCCATAGTACGGCTTTATGGACTGCATCATCGTGGTCAGGTCTGCGAAGTTCCATGTTCCATCCTTTATCCTCTTGAGTGAGTCGTCGAGCTTCTTGTTCCACTGTCCGCTCATATCCATGACTGCACGCATTGCAGAAAGAGACATGAATGACATACCGTCAGTCACTTCCACTTCATCAAGTGCGCTTAGTACGGCACTCTTCTCTACGGAAGTAAGGTTGCTGCATTTGTCGGATTCTATGTAATTCCTTATGGCCTCCTTGCTGTTGGAGAATGTCTTTTTGTCATTGAGGATCATCGCCCTCCTTACCTTCCTTCCGTAGAACGACTCAGTGAACAGCCTCCTGAACGGTGCATGCTGCTGCTTGTTTCGCTTCTGAAAGTCTATGTAGTTCTTAGCATGTGCTATGTCACCACTTGTGAGCTGTATCAGGTCTGCCGTGGCAGTCTCGAACAGGACCTCCTTCTCCATGTTCTTGAAGGCGCATGAGAGTATCTTCCTGTCCTTCTCCATTATCTTGTCAGATAGCAGGCTGCATACCTTTTTGATTGCATCTACATCATTCGTATCTATATCATGCTTTCTGCAAAGGTCTATGGCAATGTGCATAGCCTCTTCTGCTGTCATGCTTCCATTCTTGTAATTTAATTCATTGATACTATCAACAAGTTCTCCAGCCTTCCTTTCTATCTCTTTATCCCTGTCCTCATCTTTTGTTATGTCATCTGATACTAATATGTAGCCTCCTAAATCTTCTTCAACAGCATTTTTAAAGTCGTCAGAACTATATTCGTTCTTAATTAGCTTACTTGTGTTGTCTCCTACTTCTCCAACGGAGGTAAAATCTTTACTATACACTATTCTTGATGGGGCATCCAGCTCCTCAAGCAGTCCATCCTTCTGGAATCTTCTTGCATTTGCAACATTATTATGTGCAAGGACATAATAATAAGCATCTTCAAGAAGACCTTCGTAAGTGTATTGATCCTGTAAGTATTCCAGATTAGCTCCCTTATTTTTTCTCAATGTCTGTATCGCATCTATAAATGGGATCTCCTTCGTTGTCATTCCTAGGTCGATTGAGATCTTGAAGTTGTTCAGGCATGGCAGATACTGAAATTTCATGAACTTGCTCTCGTTGTCGAACTCTACGAACTTCCCATTCTCTGGTTCATTCATATTCCTTAATTCGTCAAATCTCTCTTTCCTTGATTCCTGTATGTCAAATCTCAGCAGCTCCTTCTTTATTATGTCTATGTATGATTTCTTGCAATTTTTCAGGTCCCTGTTCCTTATTGAGAACGTGTCACATGCCTTTGCGTCTGCGCATATAGGAGCTACAAGTCTGACATTATGCTCCACATCGGCGTTCAGCATCGCATTTACTACTTCAGCGGCCTCTGTCTCGCTCCATTCCCCATACGCCTTGTCCCCGTAGTACAGACATGCGTTATGATTCATTACGTCAAACTCCTTTATCTGCCTACCATGCGAGTAGCTTCCTACAAGATTGTTCAGGCATTGCTGCACAAGGTTGTTCGTAAATGGCGAGTCGTCAGAATCACTTTCAGTAGTGCCGTCGAGCCTTGCCGACTTTGTGCTTCCGTCAGCAAGCTCGATTGAATACTTGTTATCTCTTTTATTGGCTTCCTCAGGTTTAAGTATGTCGAGTATCAGCCTTCCATTCTTCTGCATCGCAATGCCGAGGTGCGTCTCCATTCCATTGCGTACTGTTTCGAGTTTTCCATTGTATGTCGGAAAGTATGCCAGATTCAGATAGCCAATATATACCGTGTCACCGAGCTTTATGGCGTACTGTCCTTCTTTTATGTGCTTCTCCCATTCTTTCCTTCCTTTGCCATATTCAAACTCTTCAGCAGTCATTGTACTTTCGACCTTCATGAGTCTTTCTGTTATGAGGAACTTCAGTCCGTTCTCTGCTCCGCATTTTCCTGAAAGCAGCTTGGATATGCGCACTATCTCGCACGGTATTCTGTGAGTGTATGTCGGCTTGTTCTTCTTGGAGTAGAATGATTCCTTGTTGTCGTGCCTCAGTGGACGTATTGACTGTATTGACGCTGATATGAAGTCGATTGGAGGTTTCGGGCGATTTTTTGTGCTTGCATACAGGTCTCCACCAGTTTCATCCAGTGCCTCGTTCACCTTGTCCATCAGCAGACGGCAGTCAGCTATGAACTGTGCCCTTCTGAATCCGTATTGCTTCAGCCACCACTCCTCATTCTTGCCTTGCGCCTCCTCCTCCATTGTGACTTCTCTGTCAAAGTTGTAGTATGACAGTATCATCTGCGGCATTACTGTTATTCCGTACGCCTTCAGGTCTTCCGCTATTGCCTCAGCCTGCTCCTCGGTGAATGGCTCTGGATAGTCATTCTCGTCTACTACTGACTTTGCATTTCTCCTGCTATCGTCTGTCAGCTTTGCATAAGCATGGGCACATCCATCAATATTGTTGTCAAATTTAAGATACTTGCCATCATTGGCCCCCCTGAAAAACTCGGACTTGTATACATAGTCGGTATTCCGCTCTCCATTGCCGTTCCAGATGCGGTTATCGTAGCTGCCGTCGAGCATCAGCCTTGACGATATTGCAGACTGTATCTCTGCCGCTATGGCCTCGTTCACTGCGCTTCTGTATGTCAATCCTATGGTCTTTCCAGTCTCAGGGTCCACCATGTTCATCTCTATGTCGTCCATCCTGAAGTTGTGCCATAGCTCGCCTACCAGCTGACACTCGTCGCTGTACTCGTCCTTCTTGCATGCCTCGTAGCTTGCTATAAGATCGTCTCTGAGCCCTCTGAACGACGGATCGTGCATGGCAAGCTCCTTCACCCTGTCTATCATCTCGATAGGTTCCATGACACCTTCCATCGCATCCATGAACTTGATGTATACCTGCCTTGCGCTGATATGCTGGTGGCTGCCAATTATTCCAGACAGCTTGCGCTGACCATCCTTCTTGCTCTTGTCCATCTTTGACACGCAGTAGCTTGCGAACTTTCTTCGTATGGACGCTGACAGCGACTCGAAGCTCGACACCTCACGCTCCTCGTTTTGCCACGACTCGTAAGAGCCAAGCCTCTCCAGTGCGTCCTGCAACGCCTCCTCCTGCCTTTCCTTGAAGTCGTCCTTCAGCTCCTCGTCCTCCTCCTGCCTCAGCTTTTCGAGGTTCAGCACAAGCCCAGTCGTCTCCTTTATCTGCTGTAGTGAGTTCTCGAGAACTACGGAGAAGTATGTCCCATTGCTATTATCGTCTATCTCACCAGCAACCATTTGTCTGAATCGCAGATTCTTTTGAAGTTTAGAAAGTGCCTTCTTAATACCTTCTGTATTGCCGCTTTTGATTATTTGCTTTAATGATTTTGACAATATTGGCTTTCCAGTTTTTACACTTATTGCATTGCATGCCTTCCCCAAGTCCCACATCACATGCCTGCCTCCGTCGAACGACACCGCCTTGCTCATGTCGTCCTCGCTCATCTCCGACAGATTTACTGTCCTGCCATCGTTCAATGTTATCCTCACGTCCTCACGAAGCTCCTCCCTTATCTTGTCAAGGATGTTGAACGATCCTCCAAGTGCACGTACGACTGTTATGTTGCTCTCAAGCTCGTCTATCTTCTTCTGCAATATATACTTCGTATAGTCATCCTTCTCCCTCTTCATGAGAGACTCGTATCTCTCTCTCATCTCCCTTCTCTTGTCCTCTATGTAGTCAAGAAACCTGTGCGACATCCAGTCCACGCAGTCGTCGAAGTTGTTCACTGTGGAGCTCTTGAGGTCAACCTTGTAGCTGTTGATGTCCGATATTGCCTTTCTCCTCTTGTCAGTCAATGCCAGCTCGTCAATACCCTTCTCGCCAAGAACGAGCTTAGCCTTCAGCTGCCCTACGCTCGACACAGTGTCCGTCCTGTTCGTCATATACATATCATACAGCTCCGACATGAAGTCGCTTCCCTCTGCGCTTATTGTGCCGTCTGCGTTCATTACTATCTCAGCCCTATCCCTCTCGCCCATCGACTTCTGGTCTATGTTGAACCATTCGATAATCTGCATCTTGTCGCCAGGCGTTCCCTCTGCTATGTTGCCATTTTCGTCGTATCCATATCTACTTACAGTCATGTCTTTTCTGTCGATTGTTCTCACCCTGACTGCAAAGTCCTCTCCGTCCTTTTTTATTATTCTGTACCTTCCCTTTATTACGCCATCCTCATTAGTGTTCTTCAGGTCGACATACAGCTTGTTCATGTCGCTCTCGTACCTGAAGTACGGATTGCCCCTTCCTATTCTCCTTATCGTCCCGTCCTCGTAAATCTTCACGACGCATACGGCATCGTTGTCGTCACTTTTGCCGTTCTTCACCCTGAAGCTGCGCACCGTCTGTCCTTTCTCCGTGAAGCATACGGCAGTGCTGTCGAGGTCGCTCTTGAATTTTATTATATCCTCCAGCGTAACATTCTCCCAGCCATTGAATTTCTCCTGAGCGTCCTTGTATGCGTTCAGCAGTGCCGTTGCACTCTGTATCTTCGTCTTGTCGTTCCAGTCATCCTTGTCCGAGTACAGAGAGTCTATTATCTGACCTCTCAGATCCTCATTTACAACTATGCACGTATCCTTAGCCATTTCTATTATAGTTGAATTTATGATTCTGTTCAATATCGACTTCAAAAGTAACACTTCTCCTATCATATTACAATACTGTTAATGTTTTACTATATACGTATGGTATTTAAAAAAAAGGGGGAGTGACGTGCATGTGCACACCACTCCCCCGATCTGTTATTCCTTGTCCTCCTCCTCGTCTTCGAGATTGTACCATTCGTCCTTCTCGGAGTCGCCGTCGAGTATCGGCATCTTTGCCTTGCTCGTGTCCACCCCGTATGTGTATAGAACACCATGTGCAGTGTCTATCACTATCCTGAGCCTCATAAGCACATCCATGCCTATTATGCCGTCTATCACTCCGCAGGTGTAGTTTTTCATGACCTCGTTGAAGCTCTCGTCAAATACACCTGCCTTTACGTTCTCCACCTTTGAGAGGTTCGGCAGCTCCACGCTTGCGTAAACCACGTCCTTGTCGGACTTGTATGCGAACCTCTTTTTCCCGTTGTCATTCCCGACGCATGCGCTTTTAATCTTCTCATTTGCCATCCTTATATTGTTCTTCCTTACGAAGTCTATCGAAAGATGAGTGTCTACGGCACCAGTATCTACTACGAATGTCCCGTTATGACCGCATACTTTTGCCCTTATTATTATCTGCGCACCCCTCAGCAGTCTCCTTACGCCGAACATCACCAAGTCCGCCTCATTGATGAACACCTTAGGCCTTTCTGCCAGCTCCTTCTGCTCTATCAGCTCCTGCCTGTCCTTCTCGTTACTTGCCACGCAAGCCTTCTCAATCTGCTCCTTTGTCATCTTTGTCATTTCTGTTTTCTGTTTTATTGATTTATTAAAGTTCCTTAAATGTGCAAAAAATTTGTTCACTCCCTATTTAAGTAATAATATATAGTATATATTATATATATTATATATAGGGCGAAAAAGCAAATTTTTCATAATAAAAGTAGTCCTCGTCGGCGAGGTAATAATTGCCGACGAGAAAAAGGCATGTCAGGGATTGGCAGATTTACGAACGTCATCGATGGTTCCTTCTTACCAGTCGTCCAGAGTCCCCTTCACCAACCACCTATGTATCCGATTTATCCATAACTTCTTCAATGGCCTCTCGGTGGTGTGTCTGACCCATACCTTCGACACAAAGATAGCTAAACTATCTCACACTGCAACACATGAAGTGAGAAATTTTCCAAAAAACTTTTCACATGCTCACTCTGGTATATCTCTTCCTCCCGAACACGTCCACCCTGAATGCCTCAAGGAGCTCGTCATTGAGGTATATCTTGCCAGTGATGCTGGTGTTCTCATACTTCAATGGATAGGCACGGCAGGCGTTCCTGCTCGTGTTCATCATGCTCCTTAGCAGGCTGTAGGCGTCGCTTCTCCTTGTCGCCTTGTCCTCCATCCTGTGCGACTTGTCAAGCGTGTTATACACGATGACCTCGTAGTCTCTGCTTATCATATATTTCCAGTGTTTCCGCGTTTGTAACTCTCACTAAATCAGCCACCTCAAGATTTCTTGATACGGAAATCGCATCAATCATGTTCTTTGTTGTCATCTATTTATCGTACTCCTTTCTCAGTTTCTTTATCTCATATATCTCAG